>ERZ773162.11-NODE-11-length-238680-cov-8.888398_pt1 | contig 238680 bp, 214 predicted proteins | sample MGYA00511113_ERZ773162 | MGnify/ENA primary metagenome ERZ773162 (study PRJEB29015, sample SAMEA2737807) | human gut metagenome | biome: human gut; feature: human-associated habitat; material: faeces | place: China | collected 2012 ... | reverse complement strand
TTTGCAGATAACGCTCTGTCAATATATGTATCAATTATACGAATATCATTCTTCTTGGCAAACTCCTTGCATTCACGAATTTGCCCATCAATACTTTCTTCACGCTGATTGTCACTTGAATATCGTGCATATATAATTCCTGTCATTTTATCAACCTCCTGTGCTATGTGTTATAACTCTTTGCACCAGAGATGTCAAGTCGCAAAAAAGCAGTCCTGAAATCAGGACTGCTTAAAAATTAGAAATCATTAATATATTGATTTCCAAATAAAAAACTGTTATTTATTTTCATTGTACCATTTGTCCCATGCATTAACAGCTTTAATTATATTTTCATTATATAATTCCGTATCGATGCCAATCAATATAAAAATCATCTTTCTATATATTAGAGATAATTTGGCAATATAAAATGCACATTGAACTCCATCCAAACATTTTTTTCGCAAAGACTTTACATGTGATATTTTATTCCTTGTGTTAACCATCATATCTAAAAACTCTTTAAAATTTCCATTAATTTCCTTGCTGAATATTTCGGTGCCAAATGTATTTATTACAGCAGCAAGTGCTGTTTTTAATGTCAACTTATTTTTATCACCGGTTCTTTCGATTTGAAAACTATCATTGTTTTTTTCCATTATTTCGCCAAATGGTTTTGTCATTTCAATCATACTTGATATTTTACAATCAACAGGCATATGAATATCCGACAAGCAATATAAGAGCATATTAAATGCAATATCTAATTCATCAGACACACGAGCCCATTCTAACAATGCATTGGATAAGTCAATGTCCTTGAAATTCACTAGTTTCATTAATCTGTATCTACATATATCAATAGATTGATATATCGGCGGTCTATTATCAAAATAACCGTCAACTTTATTTTGATATATGGTTGGATCCTCCATATTATCAATCATTTTTGCACTTTCAATTGGATAAAACCTTCCGTCAAAAACAAACAACAATTGTTCTATGAGAGATTCCATTTCAAACAGTTCTGAACATTTAACTACCTTATCTGTTCCGATTAATATTTCTCTTTTTATATTTTGTTCTATTTTTACTCTATAATTTGTATTATTATAAACATACTCGAAATCATTTAAATAAGTTCCACCAAACATACCATTATCATTAGTTTGGATAATTTTTAATTCCATCGCTGTAAGTCTCAAAGTTTTCTCCTACTAATTTATTGTCATGTTTTGCTATAAGAGCAGCTTTCATATCTGCACCTGTAATTTCGCCTTTTGCCCATTTTGCAGAAAGCTCCTTTGCAAAGGCTGATACAGGCACGCCTTCAATGCTATTCAACGCATCTGCAACTTTGATTGCAGTCGTTCTTTTTGTTTCAATTGGGGACATTGTATCACTCCTTTACATATTTATTTTATCATATAGTATGGATAATTACAATAAATTTATTTTGATATCTAAATTTAGCAAAAAACAATTTATAGTAAAAACCACAGCATACAAAAATCAGAATGCTGTGGTTTCAAACATGTTAAAAATCAAAAGTGAAAATCATTATCTGCTATAAATGTTATTACAGACTTAAAAATCCACCAATAAAAGCATCAGGGAAAACAAATTGCTTTTCGCCGTTCTTAAATTTAATACGAATATACTTTTTGGCTTTATCCATGGAGTCATTTCCGCCGACATAAAAGAAATAGCCGATATTATACTTCTTCAGAGCATTGATAATTTTCTCGTACTGCTCCTCATCATTCGACAACTTAAATCTGCATGAACCGAGAAACATTGCGGGAGTCATAAGCAGTCTGTTAAGCCTCGATGGTCTGTTGCCGAAATGCTCGGTAAGATTGATAATATTATCCTCAAGCAGTCCCTGAACTCCGTGCACCATTCCGTAAACGGTTTCAATATCCGTATGATTAAACGCATACTCTATTGCTCCCGCAAGGCTGGCGTTAATAACCGCCGTCGGTCCGCCAGACTGACCGATAATCATATTCTTTGCCATTTTTTACCTTTTTATATAAAACATTATATATTGATTATTCACAACAACTATGTATTATATAACGGATTTAATCACATTGCAATAAATTTATAATCCGAGTGCAATATATCAACAATTTTTCGACAAAAAAGCCGCTCTGTTCAAAGTGACAAAACGGCACTGAAATTTGCATCAGTAAAGCATTTGAACGCCAATCAGGGAATTTGAAAATCAAAGTCAAACTCCAGAAACCCATCAAAATAGAATGCTCACAAAAAATAAGAGGTTCAATTCATATTGAACCTCTTATTTTCACCAACTCTTACACTATATGATGAAAGCATAAGGAAAATCCGTCTGTATTTAATACTGTCGCACTTTTTTCTATTTTAACTTTGCGCCTTTAGTTGTTAAATTCGCAGCCTGCGAATACTTGTGTATATGACGGTTGGGAATAAGAGTAATGATAATTATTTGAGTCGCCCTCAACAGTTTCTCCATCTGTTGAAACTGTATTTTTCAGCATTATCGTTATATCATTTGAATCAAAATATTGGCAATTATTGAGCAGTGGCATTATTGCCGACATTGTTATTGAGGTGCCTATTGCAACAGCGTCATTTTTCGTTTGAATATGGTCAGAAAATTTTGAAAGCGATGTTGTCACTGTAATACTCTTAATATATTCGGTGGAACCGATAGTTTCTGTCGAAATGATTATTGTACCGACATCTATATTTTTAAAATAGAGTGTGGCTAATATTCCGGTTCCATCATAAGAGGAGTGAAAATCATCAACCGATATATCTACTGAATCAACGCCTAAATTTATGTTTTGCGTAGCCCGCTTATAGTCATCCAAGGACACCATACCGTAAGTCGAATTTTTGCTTTCTGTTGTATTTTCCGTTGTGCTTTCCGTTGGTTTGGTTTCTGTATCGGATTTTTCACTGTCGGCTACAGTAGTACTTAATGAATAGTTAATAGTTTCTTTGTTTTCGGAATCTTTTTTTGCTGAAACAAAGATTCCTAAGATTAGTGTTACTAAAATTAACACGCAACAACCAAATCCTATGAATATTTTTATCAACGCTTTTTCATTTCTTTTTTCATCGGATTTCGCATTCAATGTCTCAACGGCACTTGAATTATCAACAACCTTTTGATTATCTTCGACAGAATCGTTTGAAACAGCGGTTTCGTTATATTTTGACGGCTTTTGCTGCTCCTTTTTTGATTCGTCGATTTTTGAATTTTCAACTTCTTTTTCAAAATTAACAGGTGCAGAGTCGATAATTTCGCCGGCAGTTTCACGGTAGTCGATTCCACCCGTAGTCGCATTCCATTCTGCCATAATTATAATATTGTCCGTCACATTTATATCAAATTCAGCGGTTTTGCCTTTTCCTGTTAATTTGATGTGATGCATTCCCGCACAAAGCTTATATACAACAGAATCACTTTTTGCAACAGATACCTGCTCGTATCCGTCTACAGAAATACTTATTGCAGGATTGATAAGCGGAAGTGCTTGATGTCTATGCAAAAAAGTCAATTTGTGATATTTCAAAAAAGATGTTTTGCACTCGGGGCACATAATTGCTTCATCAAACAATTCTTTGCCGCAATTTGGACAATATTTCATTTATCATTTCTCCTCTCAATTTGTGTTTTTATTATAAAGCTCCGCTTAATATTACTGCACTGATAATCCATACAACGATAGCGACAGGAATAGCAATAATGCATTGGATTTTATACTTTTTGTCTTGATATTTTACTGCACCGATTATTCCGCAAATGATTCCGGCAATCGGACATACAATTGCACAGATTACAGCCGCTATTGCAAGACCGTTTTTTTCAACCTTTTGCGACGCTTGCTCTACTGTCATCGGTTGTTGCGGCGAAGGCTCTTGATACTGTGCTTGCTGATATTGCTGTGCCGGTTGTTGGTATTGTTGTACCGGTTGAGGTTGATATTGAGCTGTTGGCTGTGCTCCTGTAGGGCATCCGCAATTTGGGCAAATTGCGGCATTGTCATTGATTTGTGTTCCGCATTTAGTACAAAACATAGTTTTATTTCTCCTTTTTATGTATTTTATTTATTATTTTTGCAATATACGACCTACACCTCAAAATAATGTAATCCATCATAAGTCAAGTCAAAACCGACAGTGCACATACTCATATATCGCACATTTTTAATAAGTCCTTCATCTTTCAACTTATCAATAATCATTCGACCATCTGTATCAATGGGAATACAATTAACCGAGTTGAATTGATTTTTCTCTTCGATTGATTTCTTTAAAAATTCTTCAAAATCTTTCATCAGCATCCCTCAAAGCTATGTACAACATAATCCACATTATGTTGTATATAAAGCAACAAAAAACCTCCAATAAAATTTGAAGGCAAAAAAGAGCATAGAAAAGTAAGCCTTTTCAGAACTGTCAAAAAATATAATGCGAAAGGGCTTTGTTGTTATGTTTAAATTTCAACAATCTTTTGCTTTCCTCAATAAAGTACTTTACAAGTTATTCTTATTATGATATGATTAAATATGTAGGGACGGGTTTATTGTATCCGTCAAAAAATTCAATACAACATAATGTGGATTATGTTATTCGCCGCCGATTTTGGCGGATTTTTTTATTTTTAGGCTAAATTATCAAGTGCATATTTTCCATTCGTCTGCGGTGTTCCGTACCGGTTGAAATAATATAAATTCGAGTTGTGTTGATACTGCTGTGACCCAAAATGTCGGCAAGCTTCGCAATATCTTTTTCGATACCGTAAAATGTGCGTGCGAACAGGTGGCGTAAATTATGCGGAAATACCTTTTGCGGATTGACATTTGCATCTTTGCACAAGGCTTTCATCTCTCGCCAGATATTCGTGCGGTTTATGGATTTGCCGCTTTTCGTTACAAAAATCATACCGCATTTTATTCCTTGCTCTGCTGCATAGCGGAGTAATTTTTGTTTCAGTTCTTTCACGATAAAAACCGAGCGTGTCTTTGCCTTACAGTTTACGATTGCCTCGCCACACTTTGCCGCCTCAATCGTGATATACTGCAACTCACTGACACGAATACCCGTAGCACAAATCGTTTGAATAATTAAATTCAATCGTTCGTTTTTCTTTTGCTTTGCCGCTTGACACAAGCGTTTGTATTCCGTCCTTGTCAGTTCTTTTTCTTCCGAGCAAAATACTTGCTGTTGAAGTTTTAGCGATTTCACTCTCAAATCAAACCAATTCAGAAATGCAAACAGACTGTTGATACTTGCGAGCATGGAGTTCACACTGCGTACAGCATAGTTTTCCTGCAAACGATTTTTATAGGCGATAACAATTTCTTTTGTAATGACCTCGTTTTGTGCATAAACCGAAAACGCTTTCACATCACGAATATATTTTTCAATCGTTGCCGTGCTTTTCTCTTGCAGCTCTAAATTCTTTCTAAAATCATCAATAATTTCTGCCGTTAAAATTCGTCCTTCCATTGTATTTACCTCCGAGTAAGTGTTAATTATATTGTACCCGAAAAGTGTGAAAACAAAATTGTCACCCTAAAAGGTTGTGGTATGTTACCTTGAACAGTGCGACATTGCAAGTACGATTTTCTATATTCACCTTTGCATTTTTGATGGATAAAAAATATAAAAGCCCGGAATGAAAAAATAATGATTTTTACTACGAAAATCTGCGGCTTTTGAGTGGGTTTTGAAGTGGATTTCAAGCCGTCGATTTTAAAGCAGGATAAAGGGGTATGATTTTCGGGCTTTGAAATGCCCGAAAACGCCGTCCGGCAAAGCCTGTCGGCTTTTCGATTCGTAATACTTTTGCGTATGATTCCAAATTCGTATGCAGTAAGGGGTGTTTTTCGCAGAAAATCAAGGCTTTTGCGTATTCACTTGAGTGTTGCCGTATGATGATTAAAAATAAAATAATTTTGGCAACGCTGTGAGCAAAAATTGACGAGTTCAATCTAAAATAGAGTAACTTGTCGGGCTAAAACTAAAAACGACTTACAGGCGATTTTTGAAAGCCTGTGAGCAAAAAATCGTGCAAAATATAGTACTTGACTTCTGAAACACATTAGCGTATTGTGTGCTTGAAAAGGAGGCAAATAATATGAAAACAAGCACAAAAACAAAAAGCAAAATAAATTAAAGGAGGCAGATATAAAATCAAAATAAGCGTGTTGCCTTATGGCAGCAAAAGGCGAATGGAACATTCCGAATTATGAATTAGAAAAGCTTGCTCATTATTTTTTCGAACTAATTACCGAGCAAAATGAGAACGAGAATAATGACAAAAATCCGAATAACAAAGCATAAAAATAAGGCATGGATTTTAACAACTTCATAAAAGGAACAATAAAAAATAACCCTCTTGATATAGAGCAAAATCAAGAGGGTTATTTGTACATAAGTTATTATAAAATAAAATATTAAAATTAAAATCACAAAGATTGATATTAAGCGAAATAGGTATAAAACTTGAATTCTAATCTTATTTTAATTTTATATACTTCGGATAAATTCTTCTTAAAAACTCAATATCTTTTTCTTCTTCAATGCTCAACACGGTAAAGTCAACAGGCAATCTATACATAGTTTCTAAAACAGAAGAAATCTGATTCAAATCATCTAATATTCTATTTGAATAACTTGAGTAAATAAGTAACAAATCAATATCATTTGAAAACTTACTATCATCTAAAATTGACCCAAATAAATATACATTTTCAAATGAACTAAACAAATATATATTTTGTCTTATATGTTTTGAAATATCATATGCTATATTTGAATCTATCAACATATTCATAAAAACCATTCATTGTCAACAATGTAATATTCATTTCTGCAGCGCGTTCATATGCCTGCTTTGAAATACAACTTTCTCCATTCCAATTATGCAAATTAACTACAACAGAGCCGTCATCAGGCAATAGTTTTAATAATTTGGATTCACTTAAGCAATATTCATAAATAAAAATTATTTTAATTTCATTAATTTTTATCTCTCTTAAATTGTTGTAACTTATAAAGTCAAATTTGATTTTTTTATGTTTAATATACATCAATGCAAAATTTAGGCTTTCCAATCTAATCCCTGTCTTTCTAAAACAGTTATAGTCAAAATATAACTGTCTTAATTGGGGTGTATCAAATAAAAACAGCAGCCTTGTTTTTTCTCCGTCAACAATTTGAATATAAGGGGCTTCCTCTCCTATTGATATATTTACAAATTTCCCTTGTTTATTTAAATTCGTTATTAAAGCCTCTAACGATTCTGTAGATGGTAACAGATGGTCAATAACAGGTTCTATATCAAATATAGAATTTATCTCTTCCGGATAAAGGACCTGTCTGTTTTTCTCTTCGTCTAACCGTGTTTTTTCAAATTCATCTATATGCAATATAAAAGTATCTATACATGCCAAATTAGAATATGCATTATTTTCATGATACTGAAATAAGTTACGATTATTTTCAAGCAGTAACTTTAGTTTTCTATTATTCACTATTATTTGAGGTTCAAATTTTTCCCATAATTTTTTATTATCACCTAAATAATAATTTTTAAAAATACGATTGTTTTCAGAAAGTAGCGGAAACACTTCCTTTTTCAATTCATCAAAACTATTTAATTTTTTACAAAAGAAATCATCTAACTCTTGTTTTCTGATTTCTTTCCACTTCAATACTTCTTCAGAAGTAAACGCTGCATTTTTGTCAAAATCAGTATGACAATTAGAACATAAAACCACTAAATTTTCAAATGAATTATTTGCTGTTTTACAATAAGGATCAATATGAGCCTTTTCAATTATATCACCATTAATTCTAAATAACTCTCTTTGGCAATGAGGATTCATACATCTTCCCATTGATTCAGCATATAGTTTTCTCTTTACATTTTCACTTATTTCTTTTCTACTCATTTTGCGTTCTCCAATAATTATTATTGTTATATTAATTAAAAGTATGGTTCATATTCTACGGAATATTTACTTTCAGGGAAAAGGAACTTGTATAATGCAATAAAGTAATCATCCGTCATACTGGCAATGTAATCAACAACAATTTGATTGTTTTCTTCTGAAAGATAATCAATACTTTGATATTTTCTCAAAGCATCACCAATAGGATTTATATGATGCTTAAAAATCATAGAATCTTCATCGTTTTTCTTAATATCATCCAGTAACTTATAATATAAATCTTCAAACATCGGTTTTATTATACTGTTATACTGATTATTTATATTTTTGTCTTTATAAATCACTTCATAATTTTCTTTTTTTGCCAGACTCAAATCACTAAATGCCTTATCGCTGAGCGATATGTAATCCTTACCGTAACTGTGTTCAATAATATCAACTGTTAAATTATTAATTATTTTTGCATTTTCTTTGCCTATTAATTCAGTAGTGAATTCATAATCGGGGTCAATGATACCTGCTAACGCTGCATCCTGTCGATCTTTCCCTAAATACGCAATCATATCACATATTCTTACCACGCAGCCTTCAAGAGTCGATGGGATAAGTTTTTTGATTGCATCTGTCCCTTCTGTATAACACAATTCAATTTCAGTATCATAATCATCAAATGATTTTTCATACTTAGGCTTGTATTCTTGCTGTTCAAACTCGCCATTATGACATAAGACTCCATCTAAGGTCTGCATTGTGAAATTTCTAGCAAAAATAGTATCTAATACTCTTGCACTATGAACATTATGATTGAAATATCTATTGGTTTCATTATGATACAACTCACTTAAGAATCTTTCACCGGCATGTCCAAAAGGTGTATGACCAATATCATGCCCTAATGCAATAGCCTCAATCAAATCCAGATTTAATCCTAAAACTGAGCCAATATTTCGTGCAATTCTTGAAACGAGTTGGACGTGCTGTGCTCTTCGTGTAATATCATCATTATTTTTAAACGAAAAAACCTGCGTTTTATCAGCATATCTGTTATAGTATGGCAAATGCATAATTTTTTCTACATCACGAACAAACACGGGACGCCATAAATTGGCTTTATCAATGTCATTGTTTCGTCTGACTGCCATTTCGTCTTTAAAAGCATATGGGTTTATCCAATGGCTTTCCCTGTTAGAAATAATTTTTTGCTGTAAATCCTCATCAATACGGTTGTATTTTATATCCGACATTATTTTACACTCCCTATTATGTTGGAATCAAATTTCCAAACTATTACTATCAAGTAAGAATTCTTTTACTCCCATCATAAGATAGCCTTTATCATCACGGCGTGGTTTCATACTTTTTTCTACCACAACAATTTTTTTGAAAGAGTCATTAGTTTTTTCGAAAGGACGGGTTTCCTGCTCCCATTTTTCTTCATCAGGAATATTGTATGCAGATTGAACATAGTATCGCTTACTGCCTTGATTAGCTACGAAATCAATTTCAACTTGCTTTCTGATATCCTTACCCTCGGCAGTTTTTTCTCTGAACTCAACAACACCGACATCGACATTATATCCTCTGTATCTGAGCTCGTTATAAATTATATTCTCCATCAAATGAGTTTCTTCTATTTGCCTGAAATTAAGCCTTGCGTTACGAAGTCCGGTGTCCTCAAAATACAACTTGTAAGGTGTGCTGATGTATTTCTTACCCTTTACATCATACCTCTCTGCTTTGCTAATCAAAAATGAGTCTTTTAGATAACCTATATATTTATCAATCGTAGATGCACAAAGAGTTGTGTTTTTCACCGATTTAAATGTGTTTTCCAATTTTCTCGGGTTAGTTAATGAAGATATACCCGACGCTAAAACATCGACAAGCTCGCTGATTTCCTGATCAGAATTAAGATTATTTCGAGCGACAATATCCTTAATATATACATTTTTCATTTGCGTAATAAGGTAATTGCTTTTTTGTTCATCGGTTTTCATTAAAGCAACCGCAGGCAGTCCGCCATACACCATATAGTCGTCAAAAGATTCGTCCTTGCTGCCGTCATACGCAGAATAAAACTCCGAAAAAGACAAAGGCAAAACATGTATTTCGTCGCCACGACCCTCAAATTCAGTTAAAATATCACTTGAAAGAAATTTAGAATTACTGCCCGTAACATAAATATCTAAGTTATCCTTTCTCATATATCCGTTTAATACAGCCTCGAAATTTCCAAGCAACTGAACTTCATCGAGTAGGAGATAATACATTTCGTCATCGACAATCTTGCCTGCAAGATATTTCATAAATTTTCTAGGATCGACTTTTCTGTTTTGCTCACTGATATCTAAAATATCCTCGTCTATAAGCAATAAATCATCTGCTGAATCAAAAGCAAATCTGATAATATGATTTTTGTCTACGCCTTCGGATAGCAAATAATTATAGAATATTTTATTTAATAGATAGGATTTACCACATCTTCTGATGCCGGTGATTACTTTAATAAATCCGTTTTGCTTTCTTGTAATAAGTCTGTTTAAGTAAACATCTCTATTGATTTCCAAAATATCACCTCATTTAATATTTTTGCCGCTATCGTCATTTTTGTTAATTTGATTATACTATAGTTTACTCGATTTTTCAAGTTTTATAACAAAATGATGACTTCATATATGAAAATAATGGGAACATGTTGTATTGTAGTATGTGAACTATACCGATGCAAACTTTACAACGAATACTTATATTCATGTGACAGATACAATGCAACAAACAGTTACAAATATTTTGGGAAACTTGCTTTTGAAAAGCGTATTAAAATAATACAGCCACAGCATAAAACAAAAAATAGGCAGGAAATTAGCCATGCCTTGTGTCTATATAAACAGAAAATCCGAAACTGTTACCGATGATAACAAGTTTCGGATTATTCTTTGTTGGTGGAAGAGGGTGGATTCGAACCACCGAAGCTGAATAGCGACAGATTTACAGTCTGTTCCCTTTGGCCGCTCGGGAACTCTTCCATATTGGAGCTGGTGAACGGACTCGAACCCCTGACCTGCTGATTACAAATCAGCTGCTCTACCAACTGAGCTACACCAGCGTATCTCCAACGCCTAATTAATATATCATAAGTCAGAACAATAGTCAAGACCTTTTTTGCTTTTTTTGAAAAAAATTATTTGCCCCAATCGGCTATAACTTTCTTAATCATTTCGGGGTCTTTGGTCGTAATATTATCGGGCTTAATGACAAGCATTTTTTTTGCATTACGCTCGGTATCAACAGTCCAAACAGAAAGTTTATATCCCTTTTTATGAAGAAGATTTGAAAGCTGAGAGCCGGCAAATTTATAGTTACAGTTAATGCCGATTGCGCCTGTATCTTCCAAAAGTTTAATAATTTTTTGCCTGTAATCATCAGAAAACGCCTTAAATTTTGACGGCTTATAATTAAGATAATAATCCATATTTGCGCAATTAGAATCCTTAACCGCCTTTACGTTAATAACCTCAATTCCGGTCAAGAACGAACGGTCGAGCAAATTATAATCAACCAAAAGCGCATGAAGAGAATTAAGAACACGGGTTTCCTTAATATCAAAATTAATCTGCATATCGGGTGTGTCCTTAATAAGCGCAAGGGCATCCTCAAGCGGTGCGCCGTCATTATTTGTTACAACTATATCGTGGCTCATAACAAGCGTTTTATTGGGGCGCTGGCGAATATCAAGTTCAATAATCTCAGCTTTATTCTTAATAGCCGCTTTGACTGCCTCTAAAGTATTCATTTCGGTATCATAAGCGCCCGTGTGCGCAGTAATAGTAAAATCATCCATAAAAGAAAGCTTCCTTTCGTCATAAGACTTGGTGACGGCATAATCAGCAACACCGACTATCATTGCAACACTTGTAAGAAAAGCAAAAACCTGATAGGAAAAATGCCTTGCCCAAGTGGGTGTCATATTTCGTTTTAAAAATCTTTTAAACTTCTTCCATTTAGAGATTTTTTTAGCCATATGATTACCTGCTTAAAATTGATATAAAACAGTATGGGCGGAAAAGCAAAAATGCCGAAATCCGCCCGTAAAGTTAATAGATTTAATTATCTGATTGAGCCTGAGTAGTTAGGCGCTTCCTTAGTGATAGAAATATCGTGAGGGTGAGATTCAATAAGACCTGCGCTTGTAATCTTGATAAACTTAGCGTTATTTCTAAGCTCTTCAATAGTATGACAACCGCAGTAACCCATACCTGAACGAAGGCCGCCCATCATCTGATAAATAGTATCGCCCAAAGCTCCCTTATAAGGCACACGACCCTCAACACCTTCAGGAACAAATTTCTTTGAACCCTTTTGGAAATATCTGTCTGCACTGCCGTGGTTCATAGCGCCGAGTGAGCCCATACCACGATAAACCTTAAACTGCCTGCCCTGATAAATTTCAGTTTCGCCCGGTGATTCCTCACATCCGGCAACAAGTGAGCCCATCATTACGCAAGAGCCGCCTGCTGCAATAGCTTTAACAATTTCACCGCTGTACTTAATACCACCGTCTGCAATTACAGGAACGCCATACTTATCTGCACGCTCGGCAGAATCGTAAATAGCGGTAATTTGCGGAACGCCGATACCTGCAACAACACGGGTAGTACAGATTGAACCGGGGCCGATACCGACCTTAACTGCGTCTGCACCTGCTTTAATAAGTGCTTCTGTTGCATCTGCGGTAGCAACATTACCTGCAATAAGAGAAATTTGAGGAAAAGCATTCTTAACTATTTCAACACTCTTCATAATATTGTGGCTGTGACCGTGAGCAGAGTCAAGAACGAATGCGTCAACACCTGCATCGGCAAGAGCCTTTGCACGTACAAGAACATCATCTGTTACACCCAAAGCGGCTGCGCAAAGAAGCCTGCCGTCCTTATCCCTTGCAGTGTTTGGATACTTAACACTTTTTTCAATATCTTTAATTGTAACAAGACCCGAAAGCTTGCCGTTTTCATCAATAAGAGGAAGCTTTTCAACCTTTGAGCCCATAAGAACTTTTTTAGCCTCTTCAAGAGTAGTACCCTTTGGTGCTGTAACAAGTTGTGACTTCGGGGTCATAACTTCGGAAATTTTAACGTTAAAATCTGTCATAAAGCGCATATCACGGTTAGTGAGAATGCCTACAAGGGTGCCGTCTTCTTCACAGATAGGCACACCGCTGATACGATACTTATTCATAAGCTCCTCAGCATCGCTTGCAAGATGGTTTGGCGAAAGGAAGAAAGGATTGGTGATAACACCGTTTTCACTTCTTTTTACCTTATCAACCTCATCAGCCTGCTCCTCAATAGTCATATTCTTATGAATAACGCCGATGCCGCCCTCTCTCGCAATGGCAATTGCCATTCTTGATTCCGTAACGGTATCCATTGCAGCAGTCATAACAGGAATATTAAGTGTAATATCCTTTGTAAGCTTAGTTTTGAGGTCTACCTTGTCAGGTGTTACGTCACTCTCAGCCGGAATGAGAAGCACGTCATCAAAGGTCAAGCCCTCTTTTACAAATTTTGCGCCGTATTCGCTCATTAAAATTCCCTCCGTTTACAAGTATTAAATTATATTCTTAAATATATAAAAATATTTTTACTATAATATCACTTTTTTATAATATGTTCAAGTATTCAAATTGCACAAATTATAAAAAAATGATAATGCCTTATTTGTCACTTACTTGCCCTTACAATTGCCCTTGCCGTTTGCTCAACCGTATTTTGACCGCAATTGATTACCGCCTGTGCCCATTTATTATAAAGCGGAAGCCTCTCGTTATACATATCCTTGAGCGTTTCGCCGTTTTGAAAAACTATGCCACGACTTTCAAGATTGCTTATTCTTTTGCACATATCCTCATAGCTTAAATGAAGATAAATAATTTTGCCGAGGCTTTTTAAATGCTCCATCGCCTTATCGGAATAAACCACCGAGCCGCCCGTCGCAATAACGGTGCCCTTAATATCCAAGGACAAAATAGCCCTTTCCTCAGCCTTTGCAAAATATTCAACACCGTTTTTATCTATAATTTCCTGCAGACTTTTTCCCTCAATATTTTGGATAAGCAAATCGGTGTCAAAAAAATTTTTAAGTAACATTTTTGCCGAAACAACACCGCAGGTTGATTTTCCGCTGCCGGGCATTCCGATAAGTATAATATTTGAATTCATTTAGCTTTTACTCCTACTTTTTTACAATAATCTGCCAACGGGCAAGAAGAACAAAGCGGCTTTCTTGCCGAGCAGGTATCACGACCGAAAAGAACTATTCTGTGGCAAAAATCAGAGCCTTCATCACTCGGAACAAGCTTTTTCAGTTCAAATTCTATCTTCTTTGGGTCCTTTGTGTCAACAAGCCCCAAACGATTTGAAATTCTAATCATATGAGTGTCAACAACAATACTTTCCTTGCCGTAGACATCGCCTACTATCAAATTAGCCGTCTTTCTGCCGACTCCCGGAAGTTTGACTAAATCATCAATATTATCTGGCACTCTGCCGTCAAAATCATCTCGTATCATTTTTGCCATACCGATAATTGACGTTGCCTTATTTTTATAAAAACCGCAGGACTTAATATAATTTTCAATATCATTAACATCGGCATTTGCATAATCGTCAAGCGTTTTATACCTTTCAAAAAGCGACGGAGTTACCAGATTAACCCTTGCGTCCGTACACTGAGCCGACAGCCTGACAGCCACCAAAAGCTCAAACGCATTTGACGAATTAAGAGAGCAAATTGCGTTTGGATATTCTTTTTTTAGTATTTCTATAACATTTAATACTCTCTGCTTTTTCGTCATTTTTTATTTTTTACCTTATCCCAATAAGATTTGAACGCCTGTTCATTTTTATTAGAGCCAAATTCGTAATATTTGTTATTTTTAATCTTATCCGGCAAATATTGCTGATAAGTCCAATGATTCGGATAATCATGGGGATAGATATAAAACTGCCCCTTAACTTCTGCATTCTCGCCGTCATAATGCTTGTTTTGAAGTTGACGTGGAATAGGACCGTAATTACCGTTTTTAACGTCAGCCATCGCTTTATCTATAGCCGCCTCGCCCGAATTACTCTTAGGCGCTGTCGCAACAAGAATAACAGCATCGGCAAGCGGTATACGAGCCTCAGGCAGACCGACTGCCATTGCAATATCAACCGCCGATTTAACTATCGGGATAATCTGCGGATAAGCAAGCCCGACATCCTCGCAGGCACAAACCATAAGGCGCCTGCAAGCCGACGGCAAATCCCCGGCTTCAAGAAGCCTTGCAAGATAGTGAAGCGCTGCGTCCGGGTCTGAACCACGCATACTCTTTTGATAAGCAGAAACTATATCGTAATGCTCGTCGCCCTCTTTATCGTAGCGAACGGCACTTTTTTGAACAAGCTGCTTTGCAAGGTCAATTTCAATATGCTTTTTACCGTCAACGGTAGGTGTTGCAAAAAAGCAATTTTCAACGCTGTTGAGCGACTTTCTCACATCACCGCCGCAACCGATTGAAATGCGCTTTAACACTTCTTCATCAATGTCAAGTTCAACCTGATATTCTTCACTTAAAATATTAAATCCACGTTTTACGGCAGGGATAATATCCTCGCTTTCAACCGCCTTAAATTCAAACACGGTTGAACGGGAAAGAATAGCGGGATAAATGTAAAAATACGGATTTTCCGTAGTAGACGCAATAAGCGTTATCTTTCCGTTTTCGATAAATTCAAGAAGCGATTGCTGTTGCCTTTTATTAAAATACTGAATTTCATCAAGATAAAGCAAAATTCCGTTAGGTGCGGAAAATGTATCAAGCTCGCTGACAATATCCTTGATATCCTGAGTCGAAGCGGTAGTGCCGTTTAATCTGCGCAGGCTTCTGTTTGTTTTACTTGCGATAATAGAAGCAACCGTTGTTTTACCTACTCCGCTCGGTCCGTAAAATATTAAATTTGGAATATCGCCCGAATCAATAAGGCTTCTGAGTGCCTTACCCTTTTCAAGCAAGTGCCTTTGACCGACAACATCGTCAAGCTCAGTCGGACGGATACGGTCTGCAAGAGGTTTATTCATATCTACTCCAAAAAATCATTTATTAATGTGTTTATTATAATTAATTCACTCTTTATTTTCAATACTTTCCGCCTTAGAAAATGCACAGCCGCAAAAATTTTGGCGATAAAGATTATATTCCTTGGAAAGCACAATTGAGCGCTTGTAGCCCTCTTTTTTCTTAAAATCTGACGGCAGCCATTTAATGCCGTATTTTTTTTCAAGTTCAAAACCTATCTCATTAATCTTTTGCGAATTTTTAAGCGGGCTGATTGAAAGAGTGGTGCAAAAAAAGTCGAAAGCGTTATTCTTTGCAAGGGCCGCCGTTCTTTCAAGCCTTAAGCGGTAGCACCTAAAGCAGCGCTCACCGCCCTCCTTGCAAGCTTCATATCCTTTTGCAATATTCAAAAATTCATCATAATCATAATCGCAGTCAATAAAAGATACGGGATATTTTGTTTTCATCTCGTCAATAAGCCTAAGCTGTTCGCTTTTGCGCTTTTCATATTCCGATTTTGGAGAAATATTCGGATTATAGTATAAAACAGTTATTTTAAAATACTGCGACAAATATTCAATAGTATAGCTTGAACAAGGAGCACAACAGCTATGTAGCAAAAGAGAGGGCACTCGGTCCTCTCTTACATTTTGCTCTATTATTTTGTCTAATTCTTTTTGATAATTAATCTTATTCATTAGCTTAAATAATTTTTAGGGTTTACACGTGAACCGTTAAGTCGAACCTCAAAATGACTGTGAGGACCTGTTGAATTACCTGTTGAACCGCTCTTTGCAATAGCTTCGCCTTTTTTAACCGTTTGACCGGGAGATACAAGTATACTTGAATTATGAGCATAAAGGGTAACAACACTTCTGCCCTGAGCATCCGTTCCGTGATAAATCATAACATAGTAGCCGTAGCTGTAATTAAGCCTTTTAACGGTGATAACAATACCCTTTTGCGCCGCAACAACCTTTGAACCTGTTGAGCAAGGAAAATCAATTCCGCCGTGATACTTGCCAGATGAATAATTCGGAAAGCCTGCCGATACACCGTGATGACCGGGAACGGGATACGTCATATTCAAAACGGCATTGCTTTTTGAATAAACATCACTGCCTTTTTGGTCAATCTTGTCAATTTTAGATGAATTTTTGCCTGCAACAGCAGTTGTTGCCTCTTCCGGCGGCTTAACACCTGAAATGACAGCCTGAATTTCATTTTCGACCTGTTCAATTAAAGAGCTGTCCTCATTTCTGAACTCGGTATACTGCTTATTCTGCGCCGTAAGTTCAGCCAAAAGTTTATCACTTTCAGCCCTGTCAGTTGCAAGAGAAGCCTTTTTATTTGCTATTGAATTACTGTTTTGTTCAATACTCTTTTGCTTTGATGAAAGCTGTTTTTTCTGAGAATCAAGTTCAGACTTTTTCTTATCATACGCCGCTTTTTTATCTGCAAGACCGTTCTTTTTATTGGTAACCTCCGCCATTTTGGAGTTCACCTCTTTAAGCAAGGCAGAATCGCTTTTTGAAACGGTTTTAATCATTTCATATCTTGTCAAAAAGCTCGAAATATCCTTGCAAGTCAAAAGTGCAGTGAAAATATTGCAACTTCCGCTCATATACATAGCCTTAAGCCTAAAGCAATACGCATTATAAACCGTTTGAAATTCGCTGTAAAGCGCATCATATTCAGCCTGTGCCTTGTCAACTTCCGCCTGAAGAGCATCAACCTGCTTTTGATTTGATTTAATCTTCTTTTCAAGCGCCTTTTTTTCCTCTTGGATTTTTTGATTTTTGTTTTCAAGAAGAGTAAGCTGCTCATTTATGTAGCCTATTTTTTGGTCAAGGGTGTCAATATACTCCTCTGTAACCTTAGAACTTTTTTCAAGTTCCTTAAGCTTAGCGTCTGTTTTTTTAAGATTTTTTTCAAGCTCTGCCTGCTGCTCTTTAAGCTTTTTTTCAGCCTCCTTGGCACTCATTGTTGTGCCGCTTGTGGAGGTTGAATTTTCATTATGAGCCGCCGTTGTCTGCGCCTGCGGTTGCACAGCCTGTGTAGTTGCCTGTGCAGCAAATGCCGTTGTACCCGACATATTGCAAACAAGCATTGCCCCTGCCAAAGCTAATGATAATATTTTTTTATTCACGTTTCACATTCCCTTAAAATAAATATATATCTATTATATACCATTATCACGGTAAATAAAAGGTTGGATTTACACAATCATTATAATTTGCGCTCGGTGTTCTTACCTCAAAGTGGCAATGCGGACCTGTTGAATTACCCGTCGAGCCGCTCCAAGCTATTTGCTGTCCCTTTTTAACCTCTTGTCCTGCGCTTACAAGCCTTGAATTATTATGAGCATACAAAGTGTAAACATAATTTCCGGCAGAATCGGTTTTATCATGCATAATTACGATATATCTGCCGTAGCTTCTGTATGTTCCGTCGGAATTGGTCAAGTCTTTTGAAATAATAACAATTCCCGATTCAGCCGCAACAACTTTTGAATTTGCCGCACAGGAGAAGTCAACCCCCGTATGCCCCGCATAGCCGTGATAACCGCACGTAATTCTTGTTTGGCTCGGAACAGGATATGTCATCCTAAGCCTGCCGCTGTTATCTTCTTGTTCAGTTGTCGTATGCTTCGTAGTAAAAGTTTCACCGCCGTTACTGCCCTCGTCCGATTTTTTAGTGGTCGTGGTAGTGGCTTTTGTGGTTGTTGTCTTTTTCTTTTCAGCCTCAAGCTTCTTTTTATAAGCTTCCGCCGCCTTTGCAATCTCTGCATTAACTGCGTTAAGCTCCGCCTGGTCCTGATTTCTGTATTCGCTGAAAGTCTGCTTTTGCTCGTCAAGCTGTTTCAAAAGCTTGTCCGACTCACTTTTTTGACTTTGATAAGCGTCCTGCTTTTGGGAATAATCCTGCTGCTGATTTTCAAGAGTTGAAATAGAAGTCGTCAAATTCTGCTGTGTTGTTTTAAGCACAACTTGGTCATTTTGAAGTGTAGATTGCTTATCCTGCATTTCAAGTTTCGTTTTTGAAAGCTCACTTGCCTGCGACTGAACAGACTGCAAAAGTTCCTTGTCACACTTTGACACACGTTTAATCATTTCATATCTTGTAAGAAGAGTTGAAATATCGGGTGAAGTGAGAAGCATTGCTATTGTGCTTGTTTCGCCGCTGACATAAATTGCACGGATACGCTGATAATAAAGTGTTAAGCTTTGGCTGAACGTTTGCTCAAGCTGTGCATTTTTTACCTCTAAATTTGCAACATCCGTTGTAAGTTCGGCAATCTGCGCCTCGTTATCCTTATACTGCTGCTGCAAATCATTAATTTTTTTCTTTGATGAATCAATCTTATTTTCAGAATATTCAAGCTGTTTTTTCAAATAAGAAATTTTTTCATCAAGCGCATTAATATATTCCTCGGTTTCCTTCGATTCCTTGCCGAGAGAAGAAAGCTTTGAATCAAGTTCCTTGATTTTTTGCTCGATTGCCGCCTGCTTTTCCTCTGCCGTCATACCGGCATATTCATCGGATTGAGAATTGCCTGTTGCAAGCGCAACAATATGAGCGGGGCAAGCCGTAAAAAAGGCAGCAGCCAACAAAACAGCTAAAATTTTAGTTAAAAAACTCTTCTGTTTCATTGGCTACACCCCTTAGTATAAAAAATATTAAAATTATAAATAGTTATTAGGATTAACTCTGCTACCGTTTACACGAACTTCAAAATGGCAGTGCGGACCTGTTGAATTACCTGTTGAACCGCTGTGAGCAATAACCTGACCTCTCGACACCTTTTCTCCTACACTTACTTCAATGCTTGAATTATGAGCATAAAGCGTTGAAAGTCCGTTGCCGTGGTCAATAATTATGTATCTGCCGTAGCTGTAATTAAGATATTTAACAAGAATAACAGTACCCGAAGCCGCAGCATATACGTTTGAGCCTGTTCTTACCGGGAAGTCAATACCGCCGTGGTATCCGCCCGATGAGTAGTTAGGATAACCTGCCGATACCGTTCTTGAATCCGTCGGATAACCAAGCTCGCCCGAACCGCTGCCCGTTGAGCCTGAGATTGAGCCGCTTCCCCTTGAAGCGGAAGCAATTGCCGCACGAATTTCGCTTTCAACCTGCTCAAGCTGTGCCTGATTGGTTTCAATAAGCTCCTTATACTCGCTCGACTGGCTTGAAAGGCTTTTCATAACCTCGTTACACTCTGCAACCTCGGCATCAAGTTCGCTTTTTGATGAATCAATTTCATCAATACTTGACTGAAGTTCCTTCTTGTTAGATTCAAGCTGCTGCTTATCGTTAGTTAATTCGTTTCGTTTTTCTTCAAGCTTTTTCTTTTCTTTCTCGATTTCCTGCATCTTTGTCATAAGCTCGTCAAGAATTGCGCTGTCTTGCTGAGATACCGACTTAACCATTTGCGCACGTGTAAGCATTGAGCTTACATCCTTGCAAGTTAAAAGCACCTCAATAGTAGATGCAGAGCCTGATATATACATTGCACGAAGCCTTTGGCAATAAACCTGATAGGTCTGGTCAAATTCAGCCTGCTTTTGGTCAATTTTTGCCTGAGCGTCTGCAATATCCTGTTCTGTTTGCGTGATTTTTACCTGAATTGCATCAATTTCCGCTTGCAATGCGGCTTTATCATCTTCAAGAGAATCAATCTTGTCTTGCATCAAGTTTATTTTTGACCTGAGCGTTGCAAGATATTCCTCATTTTTTTGCTTTTGGGCAGAAAGCTTATTCAGCTTGCTTTGAGCGCTGTCTATCTGCTGTTGAATTTTTTGCTTTTCACTTCTAAGCTGTGATGTTGACTTAGCCTGAGCCGAAAAAGCACTGCCAAAGCTTGATATAAAAAATGCAAAGCTTAAAATCAATGACAATGTTCGTTTCATACTAAATGCCACTTATTTCACTGCCTTCCTTATTTAAATATTTACTCATTGTAATAATTGAGCCTCCGACACCGGTCAACACGCCGATAGCAACAAATATTCCGAGCATCGGAAGTGCATAATCGGTAAATTTAAGGAAGCCTAAGCCATTAAACGAACTGAGGATATCAGAAAATTCTTTAACCGCAAGTTCGTAAAGCCCCCACACAAAGCCTAAACTGATAACACCCGATGTGATACCGAGGATTATACCTTCAACCACAAACGGCAAACGGACAAACGAATTCGTTGCCCCGACCGATTTCATAATGCTTATCTCTAAACGGCGGCTGTATACCGTAAGTTTAATTGTGTTTGAAATAATGAAAACAGAAATAACAAACAATACTGCGATAATAACAAAGGAAATAACCGTAATTCCCTGCCTTAACGCAACAAGCTTTTTAGCAAGATTTTTGTTTTCTCTGATAGTATCAACGTGTTGTATTTTTTTAAGTTTATTAACCGTTTCGTCAAATTGGTCAAGATTTTCAACCGTTACCTTATAGGCATTCGGAAGCGGAATATCGGAACTTATCTGAGTAAAGAATTCTGCTTGAGCCTTCTCCATGGTGTTAAGCTGTTCCTGCCAAGCGCTTTCCTTTGAAATAAATTCAACGCTTTTAATATTTCCGCAAGCAGTAATCTCGTTTTGCATATTTGTAATATCATCGGGTGTTGCATCATCCGTGATATAAACCATAATTACGTTTTCCTCTTCAATTTTGCCGAGAAGAGAATCAATATTAAGGAATATCATTGAAGCAGAGCCGATAAGAACAAGGCAACTCATAAGAACGCAAATTGATGCGATAGACATCATTCTGTTTGTCCAAGTATTCCTAAAGCCCTCTTTAATTAAATATTTTAAACTTGCACCTGTCATTACTGCTCACCTCCCTGTTCTTCCTCTGCGCTCTCGTCGCTTACAACGCTTTCGAGGTTATCAAAAATATCCTCTTCATTTTCGTCCTTAGGCAAAACGTCAACATTATCAATCTCAACGTCCTCGTCAAAAAAGAACATATCGGTGTCCTCTTTAGGGTTTTCGCCTGTGAACTGAGCATGGGTAGGGTCGGGAGTATCGGATACAACCTCGCCGTTTTTAATAACAATAACACGTCTTTGGAACGAACGCACCAAATCGTGCTCGTGAGTAACCATAATAACAGTTGTGCCGGCATTGTTAATCTTAGTCAAAAGACCTACAATCTCGTGGCTCATTTCAGGGTCAACGTTACCTGTAGGCTCGTCCGCAATAATAACCTTAGGATTATTAACAAGTGCCCTTGCAAGAGAAACTCTCTGTTGCTCACCGCCCGAAAGCTCATTAGGCATCGAACGTGCCTTTTGAGAAAGACCTACAAGCTGAAGAATATACGGCACTCTCTTACGGATTTCCTTTTCCTTAGCGCCGATAACACGCATTGCAAACGCAACATTGTCATAAACCGACATTTTAGGAATAAGGCGGAAGTCCTGGAACACTATGCCCATTTCTCTTCTGTAATAAGGAACCTGCTTTTTCTTAAGAGTGGCAGATGAATATTCGTTAAAAATAATTTCGCCCTCGGTTGGCTTCTCCTCATGCATAATGAGTTTTAAAAATGTACTTTTACCTGCACCCGAAGAGCCTACAACGAAAACAAACTCTCCGTCCTCAATTTTGATATTAACATTTGAAAGGGCGTGGGTACCGTTGCTGTCGTAAACCTTTGATACATTTCTGAATTCTATCACGATTTTTTCCCCTTGTATTTCATTATAAATTTACGCCTTAGCGCACTTATTCATTATTATTAATAATATAATATATCAACTTATAAGATAAATCAAGATTTTTTTGTTACTCTTTTGTAAACATCAGGTTACAATTATTAAAAAATCCGCCAAAACAGGCAATTTTGACGGATAAAAAAATATCAAATTTTTTCGCAAATTACGATTTCGTTGTAATATGCGCCGATAAATCCTGCATTAATTTTCCTGCACAAGTCATAGAAATTCGCCTTGGGCACACATTCACGATATATCATTTTGAAATGTCAGTGTCTATTAAAAATCGCTTATAATTTCAAATCCACTTTTTTCGTTTAAAAATATAAATAAGTGAAAAAACGACTGCAACATTTAAAAAAATCACATACGGATATCCAAAGCGGGAGGAAAGCTCAGGCATATATTTAAAATTCATTCCGTACCAGCCGACTATAACGGTCATAGGCAAAAAAACAGACGTAACAACGGTAAAAAGCTTCATTATTTCATTTTGCCTTGCGTCAATGCTTGTTTGATATGCATCCCAAAGATGAGTTACGCTTTCTCTCAAAATATCCGTGTTTTCTTTATATCTTACAGCCTTATCCCTAAAGAGCCTGAAAAGCTTATATGATTTTTCATCCAAAAGCTCGTTTTCATTTTCAATATATACCTCAGTTGCATCAATAAGCTGTTCATAAAAAGCACGAAGGCGCAAAAGTTCTCTTTTCTTTTTAATCAGCAGCTCGGCAAAATTTTTGCAAACATTTTTATCAATAACCTCTTTTTCAAGTGCTGCTATCTCCTCTTGCACATCAAACTGAGCCGAGCACTGTCTCGCAATCGTTTCAAGAAACGAACAAATAAGCTTTTCAAGCGTTGCGCTTTCGCAGGCGGTATTTGAAATAACATTTAAAAAGCACTTTTGATTAAACGAAAAATCATCGCAAATATTAACAATTATCATCATATTTTTAGAAATTATAATTGCCAATTCGTTGTTGCTTTCTGTTTTATTACATATTATATTTATGCGAATAAAACTAAAATCATCGTTAATAAATTTTGTTAAAAAGCCGCTGTCTGATTTTTTTCTGCAAAGTTCAATAATATTTTTAGGCAAAGAAAAAACGGCGGCAAGCCTTTCAAGCTCGCCAACCGTTATAAATCCGAGTGTAAGCATATTTTTGCCGATTTCATCAACATCAATGCTTTTCACCTCATCATCAAAAACGTAAAACACTCATTATCACCGATAATAGTATTTGAATATTTTTAAAATATATTATAGGCATTGAGAAAATGAGCTAAATTTCGTTTTCTTGCGAATGGGTGCTGTACGGTGGTACTGCCCCTGAGCAAAAAACGGAAAGCGCCAAAAACGGCAAGGACTCGATGTCCTTGCCGTTTTTCCAATCCTTCCGAGTGCAACAAGTTGCACCCACCTCCCTTTGCAAGGGAGGCAAAAATGTTTATTCATATTATTCGGCGCAGTTTAGCCATTTTTATCAATGCCTATTCTTTTTGACTTTGTTTAGCATTGCGTTTATCTCAAGAATTTGCTCCTTGGTGAATTTGCCGCCGAGCATCATAAGTCCACGCTTAACTGTAAAGCCCTTGAGCATATCAATCATAGTCTTGTTGATATCACTAAGCTTAAAGCCCATAACCTCGACGCCTTTTTTCTTGCCCTTTTGCTTAGGGCCGTCAGGTGTAAGCGCCTTTTTCATTTTAAGAAGAAGCTTAACTGCACAAATTTTTCCTCTAAAGGTTGAAAGAATATCGCCCAAAGTATCGTTTACGCTGTAATAACCGGCAGGAGTTTCAATCTCAAACCAATTGATTACCGCACCCTCTTCTTTAAGCCTGTAATCTTCGTTAAACTTGTCAACTTTTCTGATTTGAGCCTCGTCTGTTAAATCGCCTGCTTTTGCAACAAGGGTGGTTTCACCCTCATTTTTAACTTCAAAGTGGAAAAACGGAAATTCGCCCTTTTTCTTTTTGCCGACACTCTCGCCGTTTGCAAAAAGCTCAACCTCGTCAAGATTTGTATAAACAGTAACCTTGGTCACGTCCTCAACCCTGTCAACATATCTCTTTGCGCAGATATGGAGCATCGGCTTTTTGGAAAGCCAAGCCTGATAAGCATAAAAACTGTCTTTTTTATACTTTCTGTCAAATGTGACAAGTCCCTTGTGGTTCATACCGTTTTCGCCGCCTTCGGCACGTGCGTCTGCGGCAAAGTCAAACATATTCCAAACGTGAGTAGCCCAAAGATAAGGACGTTTTGCAATTTGCTTGATTACTTCCTCATGATAATATGCCTGATATTCCTCAGTATAATCTCCCTGTTCAGGGTGACTTGTGTGCCAATTGAGTGCCTCACAACCGTACTCGCTCATACCGATTGCCTTGTTTGGATATTTCTTGTGGAATGTATCAAACCAATTGCCGTACATTGATACATCGCCGCCGTACCATCCGAAATAATGGTTATATGAAAGAACATCCGAAATATGCACATATTCCTCATTAATATTGCAGGCAGTAAGCACCGCTTCGGTAGTAAGCCTTGTTTTATCAAGCGAATGAACAAGGTCATTGAGCATTTTATGATTTTCAACAATAGGAGAAGTTGCGCCGCCCATTGTAATTTCATTTGAAAGTCCCCACACCACGATTGACGGGTGATTGTAATTTTGATAAATAAGTTCTTTCATTTGCGACATTGTATTTTCAACACCTTTTTCAAGATGCTTTGAAATATACGGAATTTCCGCCCAAACAACAATACCTCTCTCGTCGCACAAATCATAAAAATACTGAGCGTGCTGATAATGGGCAAGACGGATAGTGTTAGCACCCATTTCGCAAATCAAATCCATATCCTCTTTGTGATGCTCAGGCAAGAGCGCATTGCCGATATGAGGCCTGTCCTGATGCCTTGAAACACCTCTTAAAGGATACTCTCTGCCGTTTAAAATAAATCCCTTTTGCGCATCAATCTCAAATGTGCGGCAACCAAAGCGTGTTTTAACCTCGTCAACTGCCTCGCCGTCAACAATAAGCTTAGCGACAGCGGTATAAAGAAACGGGTCGTCAACTCCGTTCCAAAGGTGAACGTCTTTAATTTCAAGTTTAGCACTCGGATTTTTACCGCTTGCCTTAGCCCTTGCAACAACCTCATTGCCGTCGCTTATTTCAAATTCAACCTCGCCGTCGCAATAAGCGTCAACAGTAATTTTTGCGTCATCGCCGTTGATTTCAGGTGTAACCGTAATGCCGGGCGCACCGTAAAAATCAAGGTCAAAATGATTTTTTCCAACTCCGATAAGGCTTACATCCCTGTAAATACCGCCGTAAAATGTAAAATCAGCAACCTGAGGATAAACGTAATCGTTAGGCGAGTTATCGGCAACAACAACAAGCAAATTTTCGTCCTTAATATCATCAAGCTTAACCCTAAAGGTAGAATATCCGCCGTCGTGAACGCAAATTTCTTTTCCGTTAAAATAAACAGTACCTGTTGAATTTACACCGTCAAGCTGAAGATAAACTTCTTCGTCGTCGGGCATATCGCTTTTAGCCAAGCTCTTTGCAAAATATCCCTTGCCACGATAATAATCGTTGCCGCCGTCCTGTCCGTCATCGCCATTGAAAGTGTATGGCAAATCAATGCTCTCCCAATCGCTCGGCAACGTGGTCGGTACAGAGAAAGCCTCTTTTGAAAATTTCCAGTCCTTGTCAATATTAATAACCCTGCGCATAATATACCCCTCTCAGTAAATTATTATATATAAATTATAAATCATTATTATATTTAATTCAACAAACATATTATTAACAAATAACGATAAATAAACCAAAATTGCATAGAAAAAGAGCACCTCAATCGAGATGCTCTTAAATTCTCTAAACATAGAAAGTCTTAATTACTTTCTCTTAAACTGCCTTGCCTTCATTGTTACTTCGTCAGAAGCAGGGAATGTGTTCTTATACTTGATTAAAAGAGATGCGCTCTTATCCTTAATAACTGCTACATTTGCGTGGTTTACAGCTACCTCTGCAACCATATCATACTCAGCCTTAGTGATTTCCTTAGTCTTAGTATTGATTGTGCAAGTAACGGTACCGCCCTTATATGTAACCTTAATGTTATCCTCTGCTGTACCCTGAGCGAATGAAATAACGTCGATTTGTGCAACAGTTGCACTGATATCACCGAGAACCTCGAAGAAGTTACCCTGTGAATCCTCGCCTCTCATACTCATTTCAGCAGCCTTTGGCTGAATTACCATTGTGATAGTTCCGTCGCCGTTATCTGTAATGTTAGCATCAAGAACATCCTCGCCCTTAACATAAGACTTTGTAAAGTCCTTTTTGCCGGGATCTTTCTCGTTAACATTGTAGTTATCAAGCTTAGGGTTACGGTTGTTACAAGGAACAAGGCCGTAAATATTTGGCTTAAACAAGCCGTCAACAATACCCGGAACAAGCTTGTTAATAACAGCATTTTCCTTGCCGTCAATCATAACCTTACCTACATTAATTTTCTCATCACCGAGGAGCTTGTAGAAAGTCTCAGTCTGACCCTTATCATTGACATACTCGGCAGTAAGAGTCTTAGTGTAATCATAAGCCTCTTTATAATAGTTAGCAACATCTTCGAGTGACTTAAACTCAACTCCGCCGTATTTGCCTGCCTCAAATGACTTTTCAAGAACAGAAGTATCTTCTGAAGAACCGGCTTCTTCGCCCTCTGCTTGTTTCTTCCAACTGCCGTCCTTAATTTGGTGAATAGCCTTAATGGCACCTTCAGTTACGTAATTTACTTTTGCACATCCTGCAAATGAGCTTGCAATTAATCCTGTAGCAAGTACAAGGCACAAGCCTTTTTTCACATATTTGTTCATTTTCAGGGTTCCCCTTTCAGAATTATACGAATTCGTTTTATAAAACGCTACATATTAAATTTATATTAAATCTCACAAAATGTCAATAGAAATTTTAAAATTAAGTCATAATTTTTAAAAAATTAATTTTTACATTGAGATTTATACATTATTATGATATACTATTTTGATGAAAACAGACTACAGTACAGTATTTTTAATATGTTTTTCAAGGAGTGATAAATAATGAGATGTAAAAACTGCGGCGCAGACAACGATGACAACAGATACATATGTGAGGTTTGCGGCTCTCCTCTTTATGACGAAAGCGATTTTGACAATGCAAACGGTATTGACGACGACAGAACTCAAACCTTTAAAGCAGTAAATGAGCCGAATAATCAAGTTCAAAACCGAAACGATAACTATAATGATTATGATAAAGAAAATCAATATAATAATCAATATAATAATCAAAAAAATAACGAAAGCGCAAAGAAAAATAAAGGTGCCGAAAAGAAAAGCATCATAGTTATTGCCGTTCTTGCGGTTATTCTTATTGCAATCATTGCTTCTGTTGCAGCAATTGCTCATAACAAGAACAAGGACAATACCACATCTTCAAACCTTACTAAAATTTCTACACAGTCTGATTCTACAAGCGACAAATACAGCACCACAGAGAAAAAGACTACAGAAAGCACAACCGAATCAACTACCGAAAAAACCACCAAGCAAACCACTGCTTCCCTTTGGATAATCAACACAAGCTCAAGCGGAGGCGGCGAAGCTGAGGGCGACGGCAAGTATGAAAACGGCAAAAAGGTTACTCTTGTTGCAAGAGCTGACGACGGATACAAGTTCGACGGCTGGTATTCAAACGGAGTCAAAGTAAGCAGCAAGGAAGAATACACCTTCACTGCTAACCAAAATGCAAGCTTTTCAGCACAATTCTCGCCTGTTGAAACTCAAGCGCCTGAAACAACCGCTTCAAATTCAGGCAGCGACTTTGTTTTCGGCGAGTAATACAAGTAATCGAATAATATAGGTATAAATATATTAAAAAAGAAAAGAGATAAAAATGACAAAGGGCGAATCAGCTAAAGAAAATTTTATGAGCGGTCTTAACTGCTCGCAAGCGGTTGCTGCTGCTTTTGCGGAAGAAATGAATATGCCAAAATCGCTTGTTGAAAAATTAACCGTCGGCTTCGGCGGCGGAATGGGCAGAATGAGAGAGGTTTGCGGAGCTGTTTCCGGTATGACCTTCGTTATCTCTGCACTTTATGATGACGACAAGTCAGGAATTTATAAGAGAGTTCAAGCTGTAGCAAATGAATTTAGAGAGGAAAACGGCTCAATAGTATGCCGTGAGCTTCTCGGTCTTTCAAAGCCCGGCCCCGATTCGCCGCTTGCCGAGCCTCGCACAAAGGAATACTATAAAAAACGCCCGTGCCCGGAGCTTGTGGAGCTTGCCGCAGATATTCTTGAAAAATATATTTCAAATAATCCTTATAAAAAATAAAAAAAGTGTTGCATTTTTGTTTTATTTGTGTTATATTATCTAAGCACAAAAACGTGCAACACATAAATGCGCTGGTAGCTCAGCTGGATAGAGTGACTGGCTACGAACCAATGTGTTGTTTTTGCATAAAGTGCATAATTAAAAATTTAATAGCTTGTAAGCGCTGGTAGCTCAGTTGGATAGAGTGTCTGGCTACGAACCAGAAGGTCGGGGGTTCGAGTCCCTTCCAGCGTACCAATATAAAAATCCTTGAAACCGTTGATATTACTTGGTTTCAAGGATTTTTTGTTTTCTTGAGCTTAATTAAAACCATCATTTTTACGACCACTTATCTGCCTTAAATGACCACTTATTCTCCCTGTTTTTCTATATAATATATGTTTTATATTATATATTTTAGCAAATGTATATTTTTGCTGTTTTTGCATATTTCTGTATATTTTTTCTTGTGACCACAACAGCGACCACTTATTTTCAGAAAGTAATTCAGCCGTTACATCAGTTGTAACGGCTTTTCTATATATTATATAGTAATTATTACATTATATTATGCTTCTTTTAATTTGCATTCAACATCCATAACTGCTGAGTATCCTATTTGAAAGGCTGCTTCCATTTTATCCGCAGCAGATGTCTTTATCTTTTTTGTTGCATGGACATAAATGTTCATTGTGAATGCCACATCTGAGTGTCCAAGCATACTTGACAATGCTTTGATTTCCACACCCTCTTCAAGTGCGATTGTGGCACATGTGTGTCTTAAATCGTGGAATCTTACTTCCTGTGGTAAACCTGCTCGCCTTAGCATTCGTTTGAATTTTCTTGTTACTGCATTTTGATCTCTGTATGTCCCTGTTTCAGGTGACGGGAACATAAGTGTTGTTCCTTTTGCCTGCCGCATTTTTAATTTTGCAAGTGCTGTTGCACAATCAGAGCTAATTGCAATTGTTCTTATCGAATTTTTTGTTTTCGGAGTTTCTGCTTGCAGTGTTCCATCAATTCTCTGTACTTGCTTAGTTATTGAGAGTGTCTTGTTTTTCACATCTAAATCTTCCCACTCTAATGCAAGGATTTCGCCAAGTCTTAATCCCGTTGTTAATTCAAGATAATAAAATTCAAAGCAACCACTATTGAAGGCTTCTTCAAGTAAGCGGTTGCTTTGTTCTTTAGTCAGAGTAGTCATTCCTTTTACTCTGTCTTTCGGCATATTCAATTTATCAGTCGGATTCTTATCTATTATTCCTTCCTCTACTGCCTTTTCGAGAGATGCATGTAAAATGATTTTTATATCCTTTACAGTTCTCGAACTCAAACCTTGAGCAATGTCACTGGTTCTTTTCTGATTGATTCTACCATTCTCATATACATCCATTATATATTGCTGACAGATTAACTTTGATAAATCTCTGAGGCGATATTTACCCAAGTAAGGATTTATATAATTCTTAATCATTGATTTGTAACCCGATATCGTTTTCGGTTTCAGGTATCCTGTGCAAAAATCTTCGATGTAGATTCTATTCCATTCTTCAACAGTCGGATTAATACAATCACCATACTTGCAATTCTCATTGCGTTTTCTTTTTTCTTCCTCTGCAATCAGTTTGTCAAGTTTATTCTGACATTCTGATTTTTTCTTGCTTGTAACAGTCTTGTACTGATTTTTACCGTTTTCATCTTTTCCGAGATAGAGGCGACCTTCCCACCTTCCATCTGCTCTTTTTCTCAGTGTTCCTGTTCCTTTGGCTCTTTTTGCCATATTGTATCATCTCCTTTGCAACACCAACAATACCACACTTTTTCACTAATATCCAGACAAATATGGGCGTTTGGCTGCGACCATTAAAAACCTTTGGAACTCGCTTTAATCCACGATTTAAACTCATCTCTCGGCACAACTTTTCTCCTACCCAGAACGACACATGGGAAGGTTTTATCTGTGCTTGCTATATCATATATTCTTGATATTGACAAACCTATTGTATCCGATACATCTTTAATAGATAAAAACATCGGCATCTCATCATAATTATTATATTTCATATCAAAAAACTTCCTTAATTAATATGCATATATTATATACCAAAACTAATTTTTATTGCCTTATCAATTAACTTCATATTTTCTTTTGTCACACATCCAATCGGCTGTGTTAAACGCATTTTATCAATAGTTCTGATTTGTTCAAGCATTGCAACAGAATTAAAGGCAAGGCAATCCGTATCAAGATACACATGAGTAGGCATATTTGTGTGCAGTCTGCTTGTTATGGTTGCGACTATTGTAGTAGGACTGTATTCATTTCCCTTGTTATTTTGAATGATAATAACCGGTCTTATCCCTTTTTGTTCACTGCCGACACCTGATGAAAATTCAGCATAATAAATTTCGCCTCTTTTTACTATATTCAATATAAAACCTCCTTGCTTTTTAAAGTGCAGATGGCTTAGGTTTGTTTTGATAATTGAATATATCCTAATTGATTGCCATCTGCACTTCGTTTAAGTTGTTTTGCGTAATGTCATACTTGTCCACGACACCCCTGACATAGGCAATGAAGAATAATCATAATGTGGTTTTAATTTGCTGATTTCTCCTAATTCTTCGTTAAAAATGTTCGGAATACATACAGTATTCCTGTGCTTTTTGCCTTGCTTAAGAATAAATCAGCATAATTCAAAATCAAAGACCTAAAATGTTATAAGTTAAGATGAATTTTGATTTTTGAGATAGAAGCCTTGCTGACGCAAGGCGATAGCGAAAAGATAAAAATTCGCTTAAATAATACATTTTAGGCACATTTTGATTAATCTTTATTGCCTTTGGGCATATAGCAAACTAAGGCTGGTTAACCTTATCATTGGAATTTCACCACTCCGAGGATCTCTCCGAGCTGCCCTCTTTGGTTGCGACGGTTTTATCACGCTCGACTTTTGACTGGACAGAAGTATCATTATCCCCATTATCTGTCATCGCATGCCTATCAGCACCACTGATAGTTCATAGCCAACAAACAAAGAGTCATAAGACTCTTGTTCGTGCTAAAGCTGCTTGTCCCTGTTCATCAGAAACAATAACGGGAAGGTATTTGCTATAAGGTATATTCAATTGTCAAGGTACTTGAAATGCTCTTAAGCACTTCATTGACTTCAGTATAATTAATTTCAAAATATAGCGTGTATCTTTGAAAGTTACATTTTTGCCACCATTCAGCACTTTCGCCAAATCTTATATAAGAGAACTGCTGCCAAGTCTTTCTTTGTATCCGTTGTTGATTAAATAATCGTTAATTTCATCAATATCATAAATCCTCATGCAGATACAATCGTGAATCAGTCTGTCAAATGAAGGAAGATTATTCTCTTGTTCAAATTCGTTATTGTATGTAAACGAATAGCCACCTTTTCCCATTAATTCAGCCACTTCTTCAATGCTTAACCTTAAACCAATGCATATCGCAAACAATATTTCTTTTTTGGGGATATGGTATTTATTTGTCTTTAATCTTGAATACTGTATTCTAAGCACACAGGTTCTTTGCTGAAACATTCCGTCTGAAGTAATGCCATTTTTTCTGCACAAATTCATAATATCCTCAGCAAGAGTTGTTTCATATTTCATATTATTGAAATCGTATGATGATACTAATTGTTCAATCGTAATACCAAATATTGATGATTTTTCTTGTTTTTTTGTATCTTTCAAAGTTACAACTTTTTTATTTTCAGCATTTTGCACAATGCTATTTTTGTTTTCTTTTCTGTTCATATTAAACCTCCGAATTTTGAATTTTTTTGATTTTCAAAATCCAGAGATTATGGATATTTCGCTATGTAAGGTTGCCAAAAAGAGATAGTTATATCGTCCTTTCAAAAAAGAACAAAGAGATAGAAGCCGGATTGCTCCGACTTCTATCTCTTTAATTACTACCCTTTTATTCTTTTGGTTATTTATATATTAAGCATAAGATTATGCGTTATTATCAAATTCATGTGTTCCCCAATGGGTAACAGTATGTTCAAAAAATATATCCCTTCAGGGACATATTTTCATTTTTTAATTTGTTTCAATAGTTCATTCCAAAATTCATTTGAATATCCAAGTTTGCTTGCTTTTCGTATAAGTTTATTTGCCTTATCCTCGCTAAGCAGATATTCGGAAATATCTGCAGGGATATAGAAGTTCTTATCATCATTTATTCTTTTACACTTGGCAGCCAAGTCAAAGAATATTTCAGCAGATTCATCATCAAGATTTAATCCCCTTGCAAGTTTTAATAACACATTATCACTCGGCGGCGGTTTGCTGCCGTTTTCTATTTTCAAAATATATGTATGTGCAATATTTGCTTTATCAGATAATTCTCTTAAAGACATAGTTTTCTGCTGTCGTTTTTCTTTAAGAAAGACACCAAATAAATTATGTTTTAACATTATTCTTTTGTGATACCCTCTTAATTTTTCCTGCAGCAAGTAATATACTTTCAAGAATTAAACTCAAACAACAAGGCACAGTGACAATTTTGAATTTGAAAATATAAGAAACAATTATGGCAACAACTATCGCAAGCAAAATCAGCCAAGATATTTTGCGAAAATATCTGAACTCCTTATCAGTCAATGGCTTTTCAGGTGTATCAAGGGGACAAAAAACAAATATACAAACTGCTGATAATGCACTGATTATCAATAACGCAGTTTGAATATCATAAGTTTTTGACAGCTTAATTACAACAATACAAGCCAAGATTGAAAGAGTTGATAATATCTCACATCTTGTTTCGGTTGCTGCATGATAGCCTCCGGCATATCTTCTGATGAATTGAAATGCAACATAGAAAACTATACTTTCAAGGACGCATCCTAAAATCAAGCCGAAAATAACGGCTATGATAAAAAACACAAGATGCGAAATCAGCATAAATAAACCGTAAATATACAGTTCTTTATCTTCTTTGCTGATTGTTCCGTTTGAAAGCATTTTTTCAGTAAGGTAAGCCGATAATTTACTTATCATTCTCTATCTTGCTGAACTTTTTTAATGCTACTGGTGCTTTGGGCTGATAAATTGTACTGCTTGTTGTACTGTTTGCACTGTTTTTTACAGCAATTTTAACAGCACCCTTTAAAATAGTTTTTAAGTATGTGGTTCTCACAGAAACATCTCCCTTCATTATTATTCCAATAACTATCTCGGTAATTATATTTCACTGTCATTCAAAAATCAATATCTATAACAAAACTATGCAAATTTAGATACATTTAAGCCATTTTTAGAAGATATATTAGTATTTATTCAATAATAGTTTGTATTTACAAACTACATTAGTATTACTACTATACTTTAGGAGAACAATATCATTATATAATGATATAATTTGACAAGGGTGATGTCATGAATAATATAAAAATTAATACAGTAAACATTGGCAGTCACATTGTTAAATTAAGGAAAGAACAGCATTTAACACAAGAGAAATTGGGTGAAAGAATAAACATATCGCCTACTCATATTTCAACAGTCGAAAATGGAGGTTCATATAGCCTGAATACTCTTATTACAATTTGCGATGGCTTAAACACTCGATTAGACTATGTTCTTTATGGAAATATAAGAGACAACGGTAAAGATAATTTAATAGATTTACTAAATTTATGTACAAATAAAGATATAGCTATTTTAGAAGCTGTAGCACATACATTAATTGAGAATAAAGAAAAATAGATTTGTATTTACATTTTCAATATGCTATTATTTAGTCAATAGGTTCATGCCTATTGACTTTATTTTTGGTGGTGACGCATTTGAAAATAGCAATATGTGATGATGAACAGTTATATATTGATAATATAGTTAAACATTTAGACTTCTTTTCAATTGATAACAATATAGATTTTGAGAAGAGTATTTTTACGAATTCATTTGATATGTTAGCAAGCGATATAAAGTTTGATATAGCCATTCTTGATGTTGAAATGGATAATATGAACGGTATAAAATTAGGAGAAGAGTTAAGGAAAAGAAATCCTCATATTATTCTCTTTTATGTTACTGCTCACAGGAAATATCTTGATGATGCTTTAAATCTTAATGCTGCAAGATTTTTTGAAAAACCGCTTGACTCCCAAAGATTTTATAGAGGATTACGTGATGCTATAAAAAGAATTGACAATACTTCAATTAGCTTTTACTTGAAAAATCAAAAAATTACTGAGCGTGTTTTGGCACAGGATATAATTTTTGTAGAAATTGAAAAAAGAAAAACAAGAATTGTTACACATGATAAAGAATATCATTCTGATCATCATATGAGCTTTTGGCTGGATAATTTAACAAGCACAATATTCATATCCCCTCATAAAAGCTATATAATCAATTTTAATTATGTGACTGCATACGAAAGGGATTATATAGTTCTTGATGAAAAATATAAAGTTAATATTGCAAGAAATAAACAAGCAGATTTTTACCGAAAGTTTATGCGTTTTGTGGAGGGTAAATAATGTCAAAAGCTATCGTATTAATTATTGTTTATATTTTTGAAATGTTGAATTCATTTTGTTATTTTTCTCGAATATACGAAAAAAAGAAAGAAAATATTTTAATAGCCCTTTTAATCGGTTTTTTGCTTTTCATTCCAAGCTCAATTATTTTCTATGTTTTTGATAATGAGATAGTTAATACAATTATGTTTTTTATTATTAATGCTATCTATGCTTTTGTCTGCTTTGATATTTCTTTAAAAAATGCAGCTATACAAAGCGTTATCCTTAATGCATTAATGGTATCAACTGAATATGCAACGGTATTCTTATGTTCTGTTATAATTCAGGTTCCTACAAATCAATACAAAAATGACATACATATTTTCATAATTTATGCTTTGATATGCAAATTAGCATACTTTATATTATCACAATTTTTGTCATTGATAATTATAAAAACCGGACACAAAAATAACAAATTAAGGCATTTTCTTCCACTGTTTGTTTTCCCAATATTAACAATGGCATCAAGTATACTGTTTCTATTTACAGCACTAAAAAATGCGGTATCTGACACCTATAAAATTACTGCCGCAATAGTATGTATTTTATATATTTTATCAAGTGTATTTATTTTCATTTATTACCAAACGCTTGCCAACAAAGAAACAAAAATAAATGAATTGGAATCAGAAAAAAGATTATATAACCTAAACAACACATACCTCAATATCCTTCAGCATCAGAATAATGAATTACAAATGATGTTCCACGATACCAAGCATCACTATATGGCATTAAGTAATTTTGATAATATTGACGATGTGAAGTCTTATATAGCGAAGATATATCCTGAGCTTGAAGCAAAAAATATTATTAAAGTTTCTAATAACAAAATGCTTGATTTGATAATAAGCAAATACATAGTGGATTGTAAAAACAACAATATAAAATTTGATTACGAAGTAAAAACCGCTAATCTGGATTATATCGATGATGCAGAGCTTTCTATACTTCTCAACAACATTCTTGATAATGCAGTTGAGGCTGCGAAAAACAGCTCTGAAAGATACATTGAATTTTCATTAAGACATATAAAAAATAATATGGATCTGTTAAGTGTTATAAACTCTTGTGATATTTCTCCGAAGCATAACAACAGTCAATTAATTACAACAAAATTTGATACAAATAATCATGGCTTCGGAACAAAGATAATCAAAAAGCACGCAAAAAAGAATAATGGTAAATACGAATGGTTTTATGATGATACAGAACACCGATTTCATTTAACTATTCTGTTCCAAAAAAACACAAAATCAGGTACTGTTTAATGCAGTACCTGATTTTTTTGTCGTTTTTATAGCATAGTTTTGCATTTTTATTGAAATTATTTTCACTTTTTTATTAAGATTAAACTACCAATAACTATCAAATAAATTAAGGGAGTAAAAAATATGATTTAAGAAACTTAATTTAACATATTCCCATTTTGTGCGATTATTCCCTGAATCTCTGCAATTAGGTCAAAAGCATTTTATAAAATTTTAATATATGTTATATATAAAGTGGTTCATATTATATAAATATTTTGACAATAAAGTTTTGGGAGATGATGCACAAAAGAAATCCTTATATTTAATTAAATTAATAAAACTATAAAGTTAGGAGAATATTATGAAAAAGACTTTTAAAAAATCTATTTCAGTTTTCCTTGCAGTAGTAATGGCAATAACAGTAATACCTGCCACCACCTATGCAATGGAAGAGTTTGAAAATGATTATGAATTTTCTGCTGACGAAGTTTCAATCAAATATGAAATTGAAAGTAAGCGTACGGAAAATTCAAAAACATATATGACAGATGATGGCGGATATTATCAAGTATCAGCTGCTGTCCCTATTCATAATGAAGTAAATGGTAAATGGGAAGAAATATCTGAAATCAACACAAAAATTGAAACCGTTGAAGATGCAGAAAACGCAGTGAGTGAAATTGCTGCATATTCAGTGTCTAATCCTACTAATACAGGCTTTTATGAGAGCGAAACTTTAACTTTATTTTCTAACGGCATAGATAAAAATCCGATGCGTATTGCCAGTTCAAATAAGACTAAAAATGGTATTAGAAGTTGTATATATGTTAAACCAAGTATTATAACCGATAAACAAGTATTTATAAACAATGCAACATTAACGGTATTTACAGGAAATGTCGATACAAAAAATAATAAAAACTTCATTGAAGTTAGAAAACTAAAAAACGAACTGACTCAAATTGAAAATGCACCACTGTTAACAGAAAATAATGTGATTATAGACAGGCATATAGCTACAAGCAATAATGAAGAGTGTCAATTAGATATAACATCATATGCACACTATAGTTCATTGGGACTATACAAAAATACAGGAATAGCCCTTGAGCCTAAATATGGAGATACATCAATTGAGGTTAAGTCAATAGTGTTAGGTATATACTATCGTGAAATCGGTGACGTTGACAAAACCATTGAATCTGAAACTGTAGATTTGGACAGAGCCGGAACATTATATGTTAATGATTACACCTGTTCTCCACTGATTGTCAGAAATGATTTAAGCGTATATGATGAACTTGCACAGGTTAATATTCAAACAATAATTAATCCTGCGGCAATTGACAATAATCCATCTGATGGTATTAACACACGTACAAACTACTACAGCATTCTTCAATATGAAAACGGAGAATACTATTGGAAAAACTGCGAAGGTGAATATATATTCTTCATACACAGCAGCGATAATAACTTTATCGGTTCCAACAGTTCAGGCGATAAATATATTTTGTCTTCTACTACTAATGATAGAACTGATTATGACAGAATAGAAATAAAAAGTGAAAAAGATAATACGAAATATCATTTTTCAAAAATCGGTTCAAATGGTTATGTTACAAAAATTGAATATGTTTTTACCGTTGGTAAAGATGAAAATAAAAAGCAATATGTAAATAAAGTTGAAATCACCTATGACGGAGAAAATATTTCATATATTACTGATGGCTCTAATAGAAAATACAGATACAATTATGAGAATGGTTTATTAACTTCAATCACCGTTTATTATATTTCAAACGGCTCAGAACAGCCTGCCAAAGTAAATGGCAAGAACATTGCTGTTTTGTATTCTTATGATGAAAATCACAGGTTGAATAAAGTTACTTATCCTGACGGATACTATGTATCATATTCTTATAATGAAAACGGCAGAATTCTCAATGTTACTGCATATGAAAATAGTTCTTCTAACAGTGCTGGAATAGATTTAACATTAAATTACCAAAATGGTATTGCTAAATCAAATGTTCTTTCTAAGTACACTTTGAAAACAAATGGTGTTGTTTCTAATGAAGTGGAAATCAATTCACCTATGGACAATACATATAATCGTGTTTTTTCGGATATATTAAATAAATCCGAAAAAATTATGCACTATGATCAGGATTCAAATCTTATACACTATAAAGATTATAATGGGCAAGAATACTATTTAAATTATACAAATAAAAAATTGCAGCACTTAATATACGAAGATGCTTCTTCAAAAAATATAATTTCAAATGGTGATTTTGAAAAAGCAGATAATTGGGCACTTACTGAAACATCGACCATAACTGACAATGCACCAATAAAAGAAAATGGCAGCACAGCCAATAAGGTTATGGCATTTACATCTGATAGTATATTAGGGAGAGGAGCTACTCAAACAGTAAATGTAACTCCGGGAGAATCATATGTCCTTGCCTGCTCAGCTTATTGTAAGCAAGCACTACCTTTTAAGAATGACGGAGATAATTCAAATGAAAATAATAGATATTATTCTGTAAGAGTTTACGGTGCAGCGAGCGATAAACCTGTAGGTGAAACATATTTTGATTACAATATCGTAAATAACTGGCAAACATCAAAAGTTGTAATAGATATTCCGAAAACGATTTCAAAAGTAAAAATCGAAATCAATAGTTTGAATATGCCCGGTGAGTGCTATTTTGATGATCTTTCAATGTATCTTACAACACCTGATAATACTGAACCTGTTCCTGAAAAACCAATTCCTAAATATGAAATTATCAGAAATGATTATGGTCAGATTACAGATATAATCAAAAAGAGAAGTAGTGACAACAAAACTCTTGGAAAACATTACGAATATGATGAGAATACGCATTATAAAACCTCAGTTGAAGAAGCCGGAAAAACAACCTATTATAATTATGATTGCGGCAGCGGTTTACTTACTTCAAAGGGCAAAAATACCGATTCTTCAAAAAACACACAGTATGCTTATAGTGGTATAGGTGCATTGACTTCTGTTCAGCAGGCAATCACAACTGCTGAAGGCGATACCATTAATCAGACTGTTGAATATTCTTATGATGATAATGACCGAATTTCTTCAATTTATCATAATGGTTGTCTTTATGAGTACACATATAACAAAAATGGTAAAATTGAAAATGTAATTGTTAAGGAATCTGCAGAAGAAAATGCGAATGTTGATTACTCAATGTCATATGAATATGATCTTGATAATGTTGGCAAAGTGATTTTTGGTAATGGTGCAAGCATTGTCTATGAATATTCCGGAGACAATATAACAAAAACTATCTATGATAATGGTAAATCAGGTGATGAAAAAGAAACCTATGTTTACTCATATAAGTATAACAGTGACGGTTCTGTTGCAGAGATGACCGATGAGGTTTCAAATATAGTTACAACTTACACAAAAAAAGGCTCTACTGTAAAGAAAAACGGCTCAACAATTTATTCTAATACAGGCAGTAGAATAAATCTCTTTGGCACATCGTTTTCATACTCACAATCTTCATCTGAATCAAGAGATAAAACAAAAACCACAATCAAAGATTCATATATAGTTTCTGCTGCTCAAGGGCCTACAGTAAAAGCTGAAACTGTTTTAGATACTTTTGACAGAACGATGAGTACATCTGTGGAAAATAAGGGTACCACTGATAAGAATACGCATTACAAATTAACATCAAATACAGAATATGTTGAGGGTAAAAACAACAGACAAACCAATTTGGTTTCACATTACAGCACTGAACTTTCAAAACGTTCTAATAAAATTCTTCCTGAAAAATACGAAAATACCCGTATATCAGCAGAATGGAGTTATAAATACGATAATGTAGGCAGAGTAACATCAGTATTCAAAAAATCCACAAGCGAAATTCCTCTTGCTCCGGCAAATAAAAACTCATATACATATAATATAGGTGATTTAGCAAGGTATTATCAGTATGACGAAGGCGGACAGATTTCTTTGGAAGTTAATTTTGAGGATAGAACTGCAATAAGATATTATTATAATGAAGGCGGAAACATTTCCAAAAAAATTGCTTATGAAAATCTAACCAGCAGTGATTACTCATATGATTACAGCACTGATAAATTGTCTTTTAATCCAAAATCAAATGGAACAACCACAAATCTTACATATAAATCAAACGGCATGACAGATTATCTTACAAGTTATAATGGTAAAACAATTACTTATGATAAAGCAGGAAATCCGTTGGATTATGCAGGAAATGGTATGGATTATTCCTCTATTTCAGGTACAATGACTTGGAATGGTGACTTGTTAACCTCTTTCAGTAATGGCAACGGCATTTATAAATATACATATGATGGTGACGGAAAAAGAACTTCCAAAACCTATTATGAAAGCAAACATGATACTGTGCCTACATCAAGAATAGAATATATTTGGGATGGTGATATTATCACCGGTTACAGAGCTCAGTTCTATGGAGAACCAACTGAAAATGATTCACAGTCCCCTTCAAACACTGGCGAAAAAGTTCTTTATTATGATAAAACTGTCAAGGTAATCTACAGCAACAATGATATAGTTGGTGTTTGCGTTGTTGCAAATGAGGGTGAACCTTCTGATAAAAATACTTCAGTAGAAATCAACGATGCAATAAAAAAGTTAGATTGGGATCAGTCTGCAAATTACACTTTTGTAAAAGATGGTCAAGGCAATATTACTGAAATATATGATCCAAGTGAAAAAGTAATTATTTCTATGTCCTATGATGCTTATGGAAATATGACGCCAAATTATATGGGCACATTTGTCCAAGATATATTAAATGAATATAAAGGCCAGCAAACAGGAACATGGTGGATTGATTTAATTTCGGCATTCGTCTCTGCTCTTGTTATAGCAATGTATTTAAGTGGAATATTTGTAAGTGTTGAACAAGGTTTCAAAGGATATATTTATGATATCGAAACAGGTTTATATTACGGAAAGAAACGATATTATTCGCCGGCTTGGGGCAGATTTATCAATGCCAGCGACCCTATGACCTTAACAGAAGATATGAGCAGCGTATATAATTCAAATCTCTTCAACTATTGCGGTAATGATCCTGTAAATAACATAACTAAAACAGGTTTCAATTCTCCCGATCAGGTTATAAGCGATTCCTTTGTACCTCAATTAGTAAACAGCACAAATAACCTGATTAAAGAAAATCGCTCAACAGCAAAATACTTCGGTGAAATTTCAACAGGATTAGATACCCTCAGTCTTGGTTTAAGAAGCACCTTAGATGCAGATGCAAAATCCTATTGGGATGAAACTTTACACAAGCAAAAAGATGTTGTTGATAACGGATATGGATTTAATTACATTCAATCTGCTATTGATAAAAATACATCTTCTGTAACAAAGTATTCTGTAAACGAGCAAAATACACCATATAAGGTTTCAGAATCTATTGATTAAAATTTATGATACAGATATGCCATTAGGCATATCTGTATCAGTTAGAAAGTGGTAATGATATTATGAAAAAGCTTATTAGTATAATACTGATATTAACAATGTTTACATCTGTGATATATCCTTGTCAAAGTGTAATAGCAGCAGAAATAAAGCAAAATAACGCACTGACTGTTAGTGAAAATATTATTAAAATGACAGATGAATATAATACTGAATACGAAGAAAAATTAGATAATTCTGATTCGGAAAGTATAACAGTTGACAACAGACTGATTGTTGAAACTAAATCAAAAATCAACACATATGATTCTGTTGATGAGGTTTATGGTTTAGGTTATGCTTTTATTCAGTTTGATAATGAGGAAGATACTCAAAAGGCAGCATTTCAGTATAAAAAGCAAGGCTTAACTGTATCTAATGACAGAATATATAATCTCAATGCCACTTCATATGCAAATTTTTCTAATGATGAAAAATGGGCATACACATTTACAGAATCAGATACAACTGTTAAATATTTTAAAAATAAAAAGTTATCCGATGTAACTGTCGGAATTATTGATTCTGGTATTGATTATACACATTCTCTTCTTAAGTCAAGAGTTTTACGAACAAACATTAATTTCAGCACATCAGGTAATCAAAATGATGAAATGGATGACCAAGGTCACGGAACAAGCTGTGCAGGAATCATTGCACAGGCTACTACCGATAATGTGAAAATTCAGGGCTTTAAAGCAGGCAGTGCGGACGGGCATGTGTATACTTCATCTCTTATATGCACTTATGAATATATCCTTAATATGAATGAGAAGCCTGATGTAATCAATATGAGTTTTGGCGGATATGGAAAACCTCTCCCAACCGAAACGCAATTGCTTGAAAAACTGAAAAAAAGCGGAATTGCTTTAATTGCAAGTGCAGGAAATGAAAATCTTGATACTGCAGACAGCACACCTGCAAATGATGAAAATGTTTTTGCTGTTTCTGCCTTTGACCCAAATGGGGTAAAATGTTCTTTTTCAAATTACGGAACTACTGTTGACATAGCTGCTCCCGGGATGAATGTATACACATCTAAACTTGGTGGTGGATATACAAACAGTTTTACAGGCACATCAGCCTCTGCTCCTTTTGTTTCAGCGGCTGCTGCAATTGTTCTTATGCAAAATAACACACTGACTCCAGATGAAGTATATGAAAAAATCAAGGCTTCTGCATTCAATACAAACAAACCTGCAAACAAATTGTGGGCAGGTGCAGGGCTACTTAATTATTTTAATCTTATTGATGGCGATAGAAAAAGCCCCGTCACATTTAATTATGAGGGCGGACAATATGATGACACTATCAAAGTGGAATTGACATCTGCAGACAGACTTAACACAAAAATCATTTATACTACCGATAATACTTTACCAAGTGCATCAAACGGAACAAAATATTCAGGTCCGATTACAATTGATACTCACGCAACTATAATTGCCGCTGCCTTTCCAGTCGTTGGCAGTTCACTTCACAGCCAATATACTTCTGCAAGTTATCAAATATTTAAAAATGCAGATGAAAATGATTTTGAAATTACTGATGACGGAACAATAACATCATATAACGGTAAATATGTTGCTATCAAAGTGCCTGATACTATTAAAGGAATAACACCTACTGCTATCGGAGAAAACTGTTTTAAAAACAGTGATATTGTTAATATAGAATTACCAAAAACAATAGATGAATTAGAGAACAATGCCTTTGAAAACAGTTCACTGCAGCGAATTGTGGCAGAAGGAGTTGAAAGCTGTTGGAATTCGGCAGTGTTTAAAAACTGTTTTTCTCTTAATGAAGAATATATGCCGAATATAACTTATCTTGGCGAAGAAGCATTTTATAATTGCAGTATGATAAATACTCTTTCTTTTAAGGATAACCTTAAAACTGCCGAAATACAATGCCTTTCCGGGACAGGTATAACCGAGGCTGATTTTCCAAATTTAACATATATAAACAGAGCATTTGAGTCTACGCCCGTAAAAACAGCATCTTTACCTAAACTGAAAGATCTTAATGGTGCTTTCAGAGGATGTACTTTGCTTGAAAGTGTATATATCCCGAATGTTTACAAAATAGGAGAATATGCTTTTGGCGGATGTGTTTCATTACCGCAGGATATGGATTTTTCTAAAATTACAGAAGTTGGATCTAACGGTTTTGCAGAAGCACCATTTGAAATTATAGATTTACCAAATTGCACAAAGCTTTGGGGCTGCGCATTTAAAGATGCATTTTCAAAAACAATAAACCTGCCGATGTGCAAAACACTTGGCGGCGGTGATTTCACGGGTGAGTATATAGAAACTGTGAACATTGAAAATGCAGAAAGTATTGAAAGTACAATTGATGCTGAATTTATCAATGCATTTTCACTAAAGAATATATATGCGCCAAAGTTAAAACAAGTTCCTGCATTTGATTTTGACGATGTGGGATTGCAGCAAATTAAAAACGGTAAGAAACCTGTCATTGAATATATTTACGCACCTTCAGCAACAAAATTCAATTACAAACGCTCAAACTTTAAAGCTTGCGATAAGCTTGACTTCCTTTTTGCACCAAATCTTGAAAATATAAGCGGCTATTTCTATTTTCCTGAAAAAGATAATTTTACATTATATTTATCAGATAGTTTAAAGGTAGGCACCAATCTAGAAAGCAACATAAACGGAAAATATACTGTTGTTGCTCCTACAGGCTCTTTTGCTGAACAATGGGCAAAAAAAGAATGGATTTATTATCCTGATGGATTGAATTTTGTCCCAAGTGACAGCCGTGCTGTTGATGAAAATAACAAAGATTTAGCGGAGGGTATTAACACACACGCTAAAGGTAAATCAATCTGCACATCCGTTGCCGGCTTGAGATTTGGTTTTGACTGGACTGCAATACCTAAAGTTGAAGAGCTTGCAAGCAATATTGAATACGGATTTATTTACAGTCAGAAAGGTGCAGAAAATCTTTCTATAGACACTGTGGATAACAAGAATGTTAAGCGGCTTGTTGCAAATAATCGTGTAACAAACGGTGACAATACATCATTCAATCTTGTTATTGCAAACATTCCTGATTCTTATCAGAGCAGAGAAATAACGGCAAGAGCATATGTCTGCATAGACGGAATGTATTTTTATTCAAATCTTCAAAAGGCTTCATTTAAGAGTGTTGCTGACCTTGTTTTAGCTGATGATGAGATTGATTTAAGCACAAAAAATGCTGTTAAAAATTTACTTGCCAAGGAGGCATAATGATGAAAGAATTATATTTAAAGCCAACTGCTTATATTGAAGAATTCAAAACAATTGATGTTATCACAACAAGCATCAACGATATTAAGCCTGATGACAATATTGTTGACGGCAGTGATGGATGGTAATATGAAAAAGCAATTACTTATTATTTCAATAATTGTTGTTATAGTCAGTATTTTTGTTTCATGTTCAGTCAATAAGGAGGGCAACATTCAGTTGCCCTCTACAACTGCTGTTACGGATGAACAAGGCACAACGCATTATTATGAGCCTGTGACAGAAGATAAAAACGCCACTGTTTTTGTTGAAATTGTAACGGATGATAACGGCAAAGCGGTCACAAAAAAGAATGGTGAATATGTTACTAAAGAACATACTACCATTCTAACTACTACTGAAAAAACAATTTCATCAACAAAACAGGCACAGAACAATTCCTCTGAAAATTCTGCCGATAATAAAATTGAATTTGAAACAACAACGAAAAGAGATAAAACTACTACAACTACCGCTGCAGTTAAGCCAACCGAAAAAGAAACAACTTCAACTGCAAATCCAACAAAGATTGCTACTGATAAAGAAGGCTGGATTGATAAGTGGTATTAAAACATAAGAAAAGAGAAGAATTTTGAAAAAAGTATTATTAATCATTATGTGTATTATTATTTCATTTGCTTTAGCTTCCTGCAGTAATAATACATCATCTGAAAATAAGATATCATCAAAAAACAATAATCAAATTGTATCAGAGAAAAAAACTGATACAGTTACAGAAACATCAACTGAGCCAAGTAAAGATACTGAAAAAAAGATTAAAAAGTTTTATGTAAATTACAGTGGTTTCAAAATGGATGTTGATTTTGACGAAGATGATATAGCAGATTTATTAGATGAAGAAAAGAATGCCACTGTTCCCGATGTAAAAATGAAGACATCCTTTGCTGAACTTATAGCAATATACGACGATAATACTGAAGGTGTTTTCGGTACAATTTATATGGGAGAAGATGATTGCTACTACTTAAAATTCGCTAACAGCGAAATTGAAGGTGCCGCATATAAAATGGGTGATTCTTCATTAACCGAAAATCTATTCTAAAATTTGAATTATCAATAAATTAATTACTATTGCAAAAAGGAGGTCGATATATACATGAGAAAATCTTTTTCTTCTCAAAACAAAGTGAAATCAACGGATATTTACGATAAAAAATGTAAGATTATTACTGAAACAGGATTATATTTTGAAGATAGTGTATTCGATATTATTATCAAAGTCGGCAAGCCCGATAAAGTTGATAAAACAAGTATTCACAATATCTCACTAACATATTCAAAGGTTTTAAGCTAAATAAGTTGAAAAAAGCGTTTGAATTACAGAAAAAAATTCTTAAAATGAATAATTCGAACGACAATATTATTTTTAGCTATAATTTAATGCTTTACGATTTGTTTGTTAACGGTTACAGTTCGCATCATCAAATACAAGGCTTTTTAAATGCCCTGATAAATGATGATTTGTTTGATTACGAAAGTGCAATTGTCCTTGCAATATTTTTTGATGATTATGAATTTGTAGAAAAGCATTTAGATTACTTTAATAAAACTTTTTTATATGAAGATAATATCAAAAAAATCATTAACAATTACCTTTCACTTCAAATAAAGCCGAAAATAAATGAGATAGCGAATATTTTAGAGCCTAAAACTTACTATGAAAACAACTTCTATTTAACAAAATAAAGAACACAAGAAAATAATTTTTCCTTATTGACTCAAAGCAGACATCGTAACAGTTGTCTGCTTTATTTTTAGCCATATATTTCATTATTTCCCCATGCAAAGCCTTTAAATTGTTCAACCCAGTTCTCAAGGCTTTGGGTTGTTACAGTTCCTGACAGGTTATAACTACCTGACCATTACCAATATAGATACCAACATGACTGTAGGGATTAGAAGCATATCCATAGACAGTTGCGCCAACCTGTATCTTACTAAAATTACTTGATATTTCCCAACATATTCATATTATAAATCAGTAAATTTCATAGAGGTTATCTTTGTCGTATATTAAATCAAGTATATATTCTTTCTGTTGTATATATTAAGATGGGTACTTCACTACACCTATCCTGATGACAGGAGCCACCTTCCACCAGTTGAGCATAATACTCTCTTGGCGGAAGGATTTTCTTTTTGTTCATTGCATTTTCAATTTGTAAAGCAGACTGCTCTTGCCACCATGTTTTCTGTATCTCTGTTCAGTAATGATAAAGCCTTCTTTTCTTAAATCTTTCAAAGCTCTCCGAACTGTAGATTCAGAGAACTTTAATTCTTTAGCTATAGTGGGAATAGAGGGCCAGCATTCGCCTTCCTTGTTAGCACGGTCATAAAGATAGATATAAACAGATACAGCACGGTGCGACAAATCAGCCTTATAAATATGATTAAGTCTGCCTATCGTGTTCACCCTCTTTTCTTGATGGTGGTTCTACTTTAATAGAAGTAGCCTTCTCTTGCTTTTCGGCATTCTGTTGGCTTTCATTGTCATTTATTTCTGCTTTTTCATTTTCAGCAGACCGTTCTGCTTTTACATGATTTTGCCCGCCTGATGATGAGTTGTTGTTATCTTCATTTTCCTCGTCAGGATCCATCCATTCAGGATGATATTTGCGTATTATCTCATCTATCAATTCATTCTTATTGGCATATTTAACCTCTCGGTTGCCTTGCTCAATCATTTCATATGCTTCTTCAAATTCAATGCCCCATTTGAAAAACAGTTTAAGTTTTACACGCATAGGATAACATCCTGTTTTCATAACAATAAAATTACCCTTGGGTAGTGACTTTAACTCATCGGGTGTCATCAATGGTCTTTCTATCATTTGCAGTGACTGTGACGGATCGTTCTTGCTTCTGCTTACCGAGCCTGTCATCACAGTTCTGCTGCCAAGTGCCTTTGACAACACATCTGCCGAGCTGCTGTTCGGTGCAAATCCACCGAATATCGTGAGCTGTGTATTATCAATAATGATTTCACTGCCTTCTTTGCCATAATTCTTCTCAAGCTGTGCAAAGGATTGTATTATCGGCACAATCTGTAATCGTCTTGAACGAGAGGCACTGAACATCATTTCTGCTGATTCTATCTTAGGCAAAGTTCCAAACTCATCGCAGAAGAAAACACAGCGGTTTTTCAGCTTGCCGCCGTTCTCATCAGCAACGGAGAGTATCTCTCTGTATAACTGCTGAATTATTAAAGAAATCATAAAAAACGTATTCGGATTTTCTTCGGGCATAACAAGAAAGATTGCAGACTTTTCATTACAGAACCGCTCTGCATCTATCTCTGTATCAAAGCACAAAATCTGCTCTAACTCTGAATCAAGAAAAGCATTAAGCCTTGATAGCGCAGTAGACATAACTGATGCCATACTTTGCTCTGCTGTGTTTAGAGCTGCCCCTGCAAACCACTTTGCTTTGTGTTCATCAGGAAGAAGTTCCATTAAGGTCTGAAATTGATTCTTTCCTTTATTTCCTTTACCCTTTGCAGGAGCCAACAGTTCCTGAATGATTTTAAACACAGATACAATGTGTCTTTCCTGTGGTTCACAGAATTCAGCAACAAGCAGTATTGTTGCTGACAGCAGACCTTCAGCGGCATCATAGAAATATGCGTTTTGTCCGAAAGAGGCGGAATCCATTCCTGAAAGGATAATAGTCTTAGCAATAATCTTTGCGTACTTTTCTGCTTTAGCCTTGTACACAAGCATTTCAGGAGTTTCCTGATACATATCCATGTATTTATTTACAAGGTGCAAAAGGTTGTTTCCGTTACTCTTGGTGGGATTACGCAGATCGATAACTGATATATTGTAGCCATAATACTTTTGAGCAATCGTACCATAGTTTCGCATAATATCTCCCTTGGTATCGGTTGATAAAAAAGACATACCTGATGCGAGAGCATATTCAATACACGGATACATCCAATAAGCTGTTTTACCAACACCGGCAGCACCAATCATAAGTGCATGAACATCTCCTGTATCCACAAGTGCTGTTGTGTCGAACTTAGTTCCTTTACAACCTACAACCAAACCCTGTTCTGTAGGCAGACAGTTTCCTTTTCGCCATTCAGATGGATTGAAAGGCACTTCAACATATATGTCTGCAATTTCTTTTTTAGTTGCCCAACGGGCAGTACCATGCTGACCGTCACCAACTGTTTTGTTTTTAATTCCGTTCAGGCTGTAGACATGAGTTAATAAGGTTATACCTCCGAGTATTGAAACCATAACTACTGCAACTGCAACCAAAGCCATTATATTACCCAATTGATTTCACTCCCATCTTCATCTGAATTTAAATAATCTTCATTCCAGTCTTTATATGATGGAACAATTATTTTTGTTGTGTATCCATCCATATTATCCAATTTGTTTTGTGTTCTTTTAGCAGCTCGCTGACCATAAAAATCGTTATCATAACCTATGAACACTTCATTGATATTCGGATAATCTTTCAGACATTGAAAAAGCACCCTGTCCGAAACAGAACAGGATGCTGCATAATTGTTTTCTTTCCAATTTTCTTTATTCATACATATATATGAGAGCATATCAATGGGAGCCTCAAACAAGAATAGTTTATTATTCGTTCCAATCCAATGGAATGCGAACTCATCTAAACTGCCTTCAGCATTTCCCTTGTATGTGCTGCTTTTGAGTATCCCTCGCTTATTAGCATGACGAGGAACACTGTTTTTATCAAAACCAACGAACACCGCATTGTGATAATCTAATGATTCAAAAATCATTTTCTTATCCACAAATGCCTGAATAACCTCCTCATCAATACCTCTGACATTACACAGATAATCTTTGACTCTATCCATATTCCAATATGCTTTCGGCATTTCAAACGGTTTTCGTTCAATTTCTTTTGGTTTGGCTCTTATGATAGTACCGCATTTTCCATCTAAAAGAAACTGCACAGCTTCAGCATATTCTTTGTTATAGAACTTTCTTACAAAGCCTACTGCATCACCACCGACTCTTTCATACTGATGAAACCAAAGGTTTCCTCTGATAGTGACCTTCTGCGTACCGTCAAGCCATTCGTATTCACTGCCTGACCGTTTCAACGTTTCACCCTGACTTTTGAGTAGTTCTGAAATATCGGCAGTCCTCGCTCGTTCTCTCTCTTCTTCTGTAAAATGAATATATGATGGCAATTTAAGACCTCCTTCTTCATCAGTTATGAATTAATAATCCGAGTAAAATAAAATGCCACTTTATTTTACACAATAAATAAATTAGTTATAATCAATGACACAAAATAAAAATATATCAAATCACAAGTAAAATCTAAAGATGACTTCTATTTTTTACATACTTGGTTTCAATCCATGAGCTTGTTTTTTCTCATTAATCTTCTGTTGCATCTTACGGTCAACTTGACCGATTTTTCTTCGGTTCTGCTCCTGATTTTTTTTGCGAATCAAATTAGAAATGTGTTGAAGTAATCGCAGTGAACCCATTGCAGCCATAATGTTCTTTTGCTTTTGAATACTGTATAATAACTGTTCAGCATATTGATTGCCGTGTTTCGCAGATAGATGGAGATAGTGCATTGCAATATCATAGTCCTTTTCAACACCATAGCCATATAAATAAATCTTTCCAAGCTGATATTCAGCAAAAGTGTTATTATCATTTGCTGCAATTCTGAAATAATAAATTGCTTTGTTCATATCAATATACTCATCCTCGCTTGAGTAAATCTTGCCCAAGCTATACGCAGCATAGGTGTTGTTCTCTTTAACTGCTTTTTCAAAATAATAAATGGCTGTATCAATATCTTTGATAACACCGATTCCTTTGTAAAACATCTTGCCAAGATAATACAAAGCAAGGACACAGTTCTTTTCCGATGCCTTGAGCAGCAATTCAAATCCTGCACTGATATCCTGTGGCAGTAAATCACCTTCTATAAATGCCTTGCCTAATGTATAGGAGACAAGCTCATTTCCTTGATCTGATGATTTCAAAAGCAGTTCTACTGCGCTGTCAATATCAAGAGGTAAATTATTATCCATAGGTAAATATTCACCTTTGAGTATTGCTTTTCCTAACAGATATTGTGCGTAATTGTTATTCTGCTTTATGGCTTTGAGTAACCATCTTGCGCCATATTCTGCATCCTGGTTTACACCTTCACCCTTAAGATACATTTTGCCGAGTTTATACTGCGCATACGAATTATTATTTTGAGCTTGCTTATATAAATCCTCAATAGAATTATTTGTAAACTCGAATTGTTCATTATCATATTCTTCCGCTTGTTCAAATTCTTTTTCAATCATTTCATCATCGTCATCGAATACATCTTTTTCGAGAACAATATTCATCGCCTGATTGATAATCATATTCTTAACAGATTTAAATTCTTTGTTCTGTGACAAAGGAATTTTGACAGGCATTTCATCTGTATAGGTTCGGATGATATTAAACTTTTGCTCATACCATAAGCCATAAAGATTTGAAACTCTTTCATCATCTGCAATCAAATCCACAATGGAATCAATCAAGTTTTTCACATCTGCTTTGAGATAGCCGTATACTTTTTTGCCTGATGTTCTTGAAAGTTTTTCAGCAAGCAGTAATAGTTTTTCTTCAAGCAATAGATTATCATAAGTTCCTGAATTGATTTCAGAAATAATTTTATCCATAATATCTTTACTGTTCTCTTTGATTTCTCTGCGGTGTTCAGCTTGCTTTTCATAAATTGAAATTAAATCCTGCTGAAAAATATCGGAGGCAAGGGAAGACCTCATTCGTTCTATCCCTTGCTTTGTCAGGTAACCTTCGTTTTCTACAACAGAATAAGCAATCAGGTGTATGTGTGGATGATGCGATTCATTGTGAAAGGCAGCGTACCAACGAAGATTTTTCATCGGTATCTTTAGGTTGGTTGAGAGCTGTTCCACTTGTGTTCGCAGCATGTCACGCCATCTCTCACCTCTGTTAAATCCAAGTCTTTCTGCATCCTCACGATGAAGGGAAACAATCATTGTCCACACATTTCCGTTATGATTATTAAGTTCTTCTGAAACTTTTGAAAGATTTATTGCAACACCATCGTCAGTAAATAATCCGTGTGATCCGAATTTCTGTGTGCGAGGTCGGGTTGCAATATAATCTGCATAGGTTTTTGAGTCAGCTATCACATCAATGTTGTTTTCCATTGTCCGAGAAATCAGTTCCGATGCATTGATGCGATTTGGTTTTGCAATGTAATCTTCATACTCCAATGATTCAGCTGCATCGGGAAAGTCAAGCAGCATTTTCTCAATAAATTGTTTCTGTTTCACAGTTGCAGGAGCATACTTTTTTGAATCATCAATCCTTTCCACGCCTTCACGAGTGGCAATATATTTTATATATTTTCCTGCGGCGTTACTTCCAGGCTTAAGGTATTTAAATTTTGTGACGAGCTTCGCCATTCTTATTCATTACCCTTTTGCCAATAGTACGCATCATCAAATGAAAAAGTACCGTTGAGTCTTTTGACTTCTTTGATACATTCTCCACGCAGTCTGTCGAGAGTAATCTTATCAACATTCTGAGAGAAAGCAATAAGATTCATTGTGATTGCAAGTTCAACTGCGATTTTAAATATTACACGAGTCAAACGATTATCACTTTCTTTGACAATACTTTTCAAAGAAGATGTTATTACATTCGGCAGATACACATCGTTCTTATTTGATGATACATAACCGGCATAAAAAATAATTGCTTTTTCAATAAATTCACTTTGGCTTTTGCAGTTATCTTCTTTATATAACTTCTTTGCCATCTGCAAGGTTGAATCTTTAGCCCATAAAGCAAACTTGCGCTTTTCTTCCATATTTTCTGTTTTTTCATTCATACTGTTTTACACCTCATTTTTTCTGCAACCCCTTGTTTGACACCCTGTTTTGTGCCGACAAACAGGTGATTTCTTTAATGTTCAACACCCTGTGCAACCCACATGCCGTTTTTACGACCCCTAACACCGAAAGTATGAAAACGCCCTAACGCTCGGCGTTGCCGTGCGAAGTTAAGCGAGTCGGGGGAGCTCTGCAACCCCGACTCTTTCTCCTGCTTAAAAATCGACCATTGTAATTACCGATAAATGACTTCGGCAACAATCCCTCGATTGGTCGATTTTTCAGTTCGCCCGATACTTTCCCGACTTTGATTAAATCTCTCGACACAGGGCGAACGGCGGTGCGACATCGGCTACATTTGCATCACCGCACCTTCGCTTTCTCCTTGCTCCATACAGATTTTAATTGTCGAGAGCTTTTCTTCATTGTACTGAACAGTCACTGATACTTTTCTCATTTACATACCTCCAATTTCCATTTCAAGATTTTCATCGTCATATAACCACTCATCCTCATCATAGCTCACATTATTCATATTGGTCTGTGATAAGTCCGTGTTCTTACTTTGCATATTTTCAAGACAGCTGTTTGACAGCTCGGCATAACACATTTTTGTTGAAAGAAATTTTGCATTTTTAAAATCAGAATGCATAAATCCTGCTCGTTCAAGATTGCAATTATCAAAGGTTGCATTTTTGAAATCACATTCTTCTGCTGTTATCTTTTTCATAATGCAAGTTTCAAATCTTGTATTATTGCAAGCTGAAAAGCACATTTCGGCATTTTCAAGATCGCATCCTATTATCTCTGCATCATCAAGAATAACATTGAGCATATTTTTGCCTGATAAATGCAAGTGTTCCAATCTGCAATTACTGAAGTCTGCTTGTTCACCGCCTGCATCATTCAGCCACAGAATATGTTTTGCCAGCATTATATCTACATCCTTTTGGTCAAGAACTCTTTTTACAGGCTCGCGGCTGATTTTGTTTAAAGTTATTTCAATGCAATCATCGTGCAGTATTGAGTCTTCAATCATTCCGCTTTCCATAAGCATATCGTCAAGAAGTGCTGCATCTATAATTGGCTCTCCGGGAACATTGTATTTTTCAATATCAACCTCGTACTCATCGTTATCTTCACTCAACTCGGCAATTGCTTTTGCAAGTATATCATCAGCAACATCTGACATTCGTTCAATAAAGTTATTCAGCACAGGATATTTGTTAAGAATAACAATCTGCCTTGCATTAGGGATATACGAATGGTATCTCGCATAGTTACTGCCTTCGCTGTTAACAAGAATTCCGTTGCCTGTGGTATCATTTATTAACAGCAAACAATGCAGTTTGTTTCCGTCATAGTACATTGCATCAAGATTATCTGCAATATAACTATTGTCCTCAAGCAAGTGTTTGCATATATAATCAAATTCGGCAGAACTGATTGTTACTGCTCTTTCAATAATATATTCTTGATCACAAGTGTATGCATCTTTAAAATGCATATTTGCTCGTATTTTCATTTTCACACCTCCATAAATTCAAATAGGCAGCCACAATGAAATGAGTGACTGCCGTTATCGGTTTGTTTGATTTTATTCATTTGTTTCTTCAATATAGTTTATATACGGAATTTTCAGCCAGTGAGTCCAGCCGCTTGAGGTTATCGGTGTTTTGATAACTCCAGCATAGGTGTTGGCCGCATGGATTACATACCCATTTCCGATATATACACCGATGTGTCCCTGATGCCAAACTGCAATACCGGGAATATCGGGCATAGTGTTAATTGTTCCTTTTTCTGTGGCAGCAGCATACATTCCGTCAGCCGTAACATCTGCCATTCCGTTCGTTCCGTACTTGATTGTACCTGATTCTTCATTGTACCAGCCATAGCCTTTAATCAGACCGACACAGTCCGATGTTCTTCTGCCGAGCCAATGGGAGCGGATATATGCTTCTTTATCTGTTACATGAGAACCGAACACACCTTTCAGCCTGTTCAGTTCCTTTTCTGTAAGCACTTGTCCGTGTGATCCCCATACATAACCCCATTTGTTTTCGTATGCAAATTCAGCCCACTTGACTAAATCAAGATTGTTTTTATCCGTATTACTCAGATCAATATCAATGACTGTATTCTTGATAACGCTCATAAGGTTGTTGAACTCATCAGCATTTATCTGCACACCTAAAGCAGAAAGAATAGCGTTTCTCAAATTTTCATCTGTTCCTGATAACTCAAAGCAATCTGCATATTTTGTTATAAAGTCTGAATCGGTTTTCTCAATATCATAAAGGGCACAGACATATAACGCCTGTGCCTTTTTGATCGTGTAATTATTCAGTTTTCTTTTCTGAAATTCCTTACTGATTCCAAGCATAACATTTTCAAGGTGTTGGAGCTTAGCTTTTTCTTCTGTTGACATATTCTGCACTATCATCTGCTGTGCCTGAACGGTGTCAATTTCCACCTCACCAAGATTACTCATAACACCCATATACACAATCAAAGGCAGAAAAAACAATATTATTATTGAACATAGAATTGTTGCTATGGCAATTCTTCCTCGCTTATCTGATGCAACTGCTACGGCTGCTTTTGCGGCAGCAACTTCTGCACTCATAAATATCACCCCCCTTAAAATACAAAATCCGATTGAAATTCTCAAAAAACAATCGGACTTTATTTAATATTTTATGAATATAAATTTTTAAAATGCAACTATATTATTAAATTTAATGACTATTGAAATTTAATGAAAATAAGCAGGCACACAAGCTAGCTGTGATTAATCAATATAAACATTTCGTTACGGAATATAAATTTTGCATATTTCGTTATTCATCGCAATTGGGATCCATTCGAGTTTTTGAAGATTGTTCATTATTTCTATTCCCCAACAAGTACCCACTTCATTTATTACTTGTTGAATGTTTTCTTCGGTAATATCTGTTTCTAAAAAATGATTATTGTATTGATATATTAGTCCATTCCATTCATCACTATTAATTAAAAGTGCTTTACGGTTCTCAAAAGTTAAATTATGAGGTATTTTTTTATTTAATCGGTATTTAGCCAATTCCCAGATATGCATTACGCGCAAGCTTGGATTTTCTTTTGCCATTTCAGTAGCCTTTTTTAATTGAATTTGAAAAGCAGGTTCATTCAATTCTGGCTGTTTTTGCCAATAATCATTTAATGCTTGTTCCTCTTTATATTGTAGTTCCTTAATACGCTGATAATCAACTTCTTTGTAGGTAACAACATATGGACTTTCACAAATTATGGGATTATTTCCATACCACAGTTGATTTGCAACAGGAGATTTTACTGTGAAAATTGAAGAACCCATACTGTAATCAAGTTTTGATATATCTTGATATTTAGTAACCCATGAATCATTACGATAGTAAAGATTCAATAGGTAGAGTGCTGCTAATGCATGAATAAACGCTTTAACATTTCCTTTATGCAAAGAAGAGTATCTATCGTGCTTTACTGCTTGATATGCCCTTTCCCAATCAGTACCTTGCCGTTTGTGTGCCTGTCTTAAAGGTTTAAGAATACGATTTTCATCTTTAGTTAAATTAAAAAATGGGGCAACAATCATAACGATTTTATTGTGTGTTTGCCATTTAACATCAATTAATTTCAAACAATCTTCATCAAATAAAATACTACTATCGCCTCTGTTTTTTTGTCCACCATTATCAAAATATAATTCTTTTGATATGGCTTCAATTTGAACACAACAACGCACTAATAAATCTGCAATATACGGCGAAAAAGTTTCAAGTTGTGAATTACAAGATTGGACAACTATACCATTTTTACTGTTTATCAATACTTCATCAGTAAAAAAAATATATTTTGATAATTCAATAGCTTCCTTTTCAAGATTTAAATATGTTTGCCAAAAAATATCTGATTTTTCCATCGTCTAATCCCTCTTAAATAGAAACCAATATAACTTTATTAACTAATATTATTATCATAATTATATCCCTATAACAATAGTTTGTCTACTGATATTTTATCTTCCACCAGCCTTACCAAACATAGAATTGTGGCTATTGCTATTCGCCCTCGTTTATCTGATGCAACTGCTACGGCTGCTTTTGTAGCAGCAACTTCTGCACTCATATAATCACCCCCCCTAAAAATGAAAATCCGATTGAATTCATTAAGAAATACAATCGGATATTTTATATTATGTTTTTAGTTTCCAACAAACAAGAATTAGTCAAACTACTGTTTACTTTATGCTGCTTCTAAAACAGAATAAATGAACGCCAATTTATACTGCCTTCCCGTTAAATCACTTAATATATTCGTTGATTTATTTATGCATTTATTCATTCCAACAAATCCTGTTTCCACATCACTATTGACATATCTTAACTTAAACAACACAAATTGAATTTCTTCTTTCTCATATTTTCGGGCTGTAGATATGGCTTCCTTATACACATCCAAAGTTATCTCACTTTTGTTCTTATCAAATAAATCAGATAACTCCTTATATAATTTACTTTCTTTTTCTAATGCAGCCATATTAGACTTTCCCTTTCACTAAATTATAATATTTTTTCATCAACAAAATCCTATTTGTTGATTTATTGTTTTTAATAATTATATCATCATAACAATAAATTGTCTATTGATATTTTATCTACCACCAGCTTTACCAAACATTTTCTGCTTAAATTCAGGAGCGATTACTTGAAGAAGATAGCGTTCGTTACCGCATCTGTAAAGACAAGTGCCTCTTTCAGGATACTTAATCAGTTCAAATTCTGACTGTTCAAGCTGCATTGTATCAATATATACCTTCGGTTCAATGTTTCCTGCATTGAATAAAAACTGATGTGTCGGAATTGAGAATAACGGCTTTGTGTATTCCTTTACACCGTCAATCAAAAAATCGTCAATATTCTGTGATGCAAGGATAACCGAACTATCCTTTTTACGAACTCGCTTTGATGCGTTTCGGATATATTCAATCGCTGTCATATTGGTTAAGAACAAATACAATTCATCAATGGCGGCAACGGTGTTGCCCTTGCCGAGCAGTTCATTTGTCATATACGATAACGCATTGAAAAGCATTGCATCCTTGAGTCTGCGGTTGGTGTCCATAAGTCCTTTAACACCAAAGCAGAGGAATTTATCGTCAACGATATTCGTGTGTCCGTTGAAATATTTGCTTTCTGTTCCGATACACATGGAGTGCAAGCCGAGACATAATTCCTGTAAGGTTTTTTCTCTGTAGATATTCTTCTGATTATGCTGATAGCCTTTATACTCTTTTTCAAGCAGTTCATAAAGGTCTGACATAATCGGATAGTCTGTTTTGCTCAGTTTGTCATAATCTGTGTAGTCAGTTATACCGAAATTCTTGTATAACTTGGTGAGAATAATTTCAAGGGTATCAAGCTGTTCATCGTTGAATTCCTTGTAGGCTCTGAAAAAGTCCTTTAAATATGCAATGTGCTGTGAAAGACGAGTCACTCTCCTGAATGCTTCAGGAGTGAACTGATCGTATTCCTTATCAGCCTCACCAAATGATTTTGGTTCAAGCGGATTGATAATATATTCACCGCTCATAAAGTCGATATAACAGCCGCCGAGTGCTTTTATTAATTCTTCATATTCGGCTTCGGGATCAAGACTGATTATTCTCTTTCCTGATTCACGAAGATTTGTAAGAATTAACTTCATAAGAAAAGACTTGCCCTGTCCCGAGTTGCCGAGTATCAAGCAGTTTGCATTTGTCTTGTCATCGGCTCTACGGTCAAAATCCACCAAAATATTCGTGCCGTACTTGTCGCGACCGATAAAAAAGCCTTTAGGATCGGTTTTGCCTGAATAATTAAAAGGATAAAGATTTGCAACCGAACTTGCAGGGAGCACTCGCTCAAACTGTTCCTTGAACATATTCGCACCGCACGGCAGAACAGATAAAAATCCCTCTTTCTGTCGGAGTGTTAATCTGTCAACTGACATCTTTGAACGTGTCAGTTCCATAATGATATCGGACTGTAATTCTCTTAACTTCTGCATACTCTCTGCTTTCAGTTCAAGATAAACGGCACAATGGAGCAATGGCTCTTTGTTCTTGCGTAGTTCTGCAATAAGGGTAACTACATCCTGTAAGTTTACTTCGGCAGTGATATTCTCGACTGCATCGTTGCTGCCTGTACTGAGCTTGTTTCGCCTTGTTGCATTCTGAATAATTTTTCTCTGTTCAAGTGCGTCAACAAGCCTTGAATAAAGTCTGACAGTTAAATTGTTTCTGTCGGCAAGCTGTGAGAATAATGCAAGTTCTTCCGTAGTTGGCGGATACTCCTTGATTGCCCATACACATCTATAACTGTCACCGACAATATAATGGTCGGTTAAAAACTTTATTGTTGACGGCAGAATACGGTCAAAGAAATCTTTTATGCGAATTTCCTCTTTCTGTTCTTCTGTCAGTTCAATCTGCTTTTTCTTTTTAAATCTCATGTTACCTCCTGTCTTTGCGACAGAAGGCAATAATCCCATATTGTAATTGTTTTGCATTCTGCCGCAAAACAACTATTTAATAGGATAAAAATTAAGGACTGTTAAAACAGTCCTTAACACATATTTATTGAGTTTGTATAATCTTCCGCAATATCTTCCTCGACATCTGCACTCAAATTGTCAATAATATTATTCTGAGAATGATTGATGGCTAAAGCCTGCAAATATTCAAACCTTTTTTCAAAAGTCCTTACAATAGTATTTGTACGGTTTTCATCAGCATAATCACTTGAATTTGAAAGAATTTCTCTGATTTCTTCTGAAAAGCCATTAAGGTTGTCAAAATCAATCCAATCAAATGATTTAACTAATTTCAGCTGTTCTTTGTGTGATTTCTTAAATGGTTTGCAAGATAAGAGTTTTTCATTACTTATCTGTGCAGCAAGTTTATCATAACCAAACGAAGAACCGCTATCAAATATCGGTGCAGTACCTATCCATTCCAATGTTTCGGCATTGCGAATTAAACCGAAATTGTTTTGGTGTCTGTCCTCATTTGCAATCAAAAAATCAACAACTATCATTTTGTCAATATCATCAGTGACATTTTTTATTCCGAGACTTTCACAGCAGTTAGTATAATGCTGATAAACGGATGTGTTATTATCTTTTTTAAAAGATTGCATTATACGCCACGCGCTGACAAGCTCGGTATCTCTATCAATAAAATCTTCACATACACTGTATGGAAGATTATCATCCCATATCAATGAATATTCAATATGCTGTATATTTAATCTGTCCATTAATTTTGAAGCAATAACCTCATTAAAAGGCTGCTGCATAAACGGATTGCTTCCGCCCTTAACAAGACATCTTTTGGAATTTATTATCTTCCACCTTTTTTTCAAGCAACCATCAGATGTATTATCAGGCGAATTAAAATCAAACACACCGCTGTGCTTTACCTTACCGATCAATACATCACCTATATCTTCGGAAAAAGGATTATCAAAAAAGTTTATATCTTCCCACGATATATCACTGCCCTTAGGTTTCAGCCAATACTGATCTGAAAGACTCAAGCCATAACACTTTGTTAAAAGTGCCTGTGTTGAAGGAAGCTCCAGAATATCGAGTGCTTTGTTTATCCCTGAACGGCTTGCAGGAATTGAGCGGTCGCGCCACCACTCGTTGAGCGCTGCCCTGTCAACAGTATTTTTTGTAAATCCAATACCCATAGGAAGATGTTTTGGATTTTCGGTATTATTCACTTTAAGAATATATCCCGTAATCGAATCTATTTCCAGCTCGGTAACAGGAATATTTTTATGCATCAAAACATATTCCATGGTGCTTTTCTCCTTTATATAGTCTTTCATTTATTATACACATATTATACACACTCTTTCTGATAAAATCAACATAATTAAATCCTTACAGCTATAACAATCAACCTTCCGTCTTTCTGTGAATACTCACAAGTAGAAAGGGTTAAAAAATTATCCCCATACTCAATTGGTTCATCAATTTGGTATAGGGATTTATCTTTGATATGGGGTGTTAAATTGTTGAATGAGTCTTTATTTTTCTGACAAGTATATTCGTACCATTCGTCATCACTTTTCACTTTGCAGACTGCAACGACCTCATATTTCTGAACTTCGTTTGGGGTAATAAAGTTAATGATATTGTGTAATTTGCAGTATTCCTTATCTTTGTATCTCAAAAGGTCTGCAAACATTTTTCCATCTTTCATATTGTGTCCGTAAACAATCAGATTGTTATCATAGTTTATATCACATCTTGAATCCATAAAGGGTGTACCCATATATGAATACTGCTTGTTAAAATCACGGCGCAGATAATACTGAGGATTACCCTTTGTCTGCATTACAGGGTAATCAATCTTTGTTCCGCTGATTCTTAACCACCCGATACAGTCAGAGTTTTCTGCAATCAGAGATTCAATGCCATTATTCTCATTATCATTACTGTTATCGTTATCCATTTCATCAATAACAATTGTCTGTGCCATATCATCAAACTGTTTCTGATCCTGCGTATCAATGTTGAAATTGTAAATAAGATAACAGAGAACAATTGCAAAGATTATAAAGCAAATAGTTATCATAAAGTTAAGCCACCGCTTTTTTGAGTTCTTCTTCAATGCAGTCACCTCCGTCTGTGTCAGGGATTAATTCACCCTGCATTGATGCACCGAAATATATTGCAAGGAATCGTTTAATATCTTCCTTTTTCATTCGCTTGACCTCAAAGCCTTGCTCGGCAATAGCCTTTTCAACCTTATTGATCTGGCTGAATATCTGCTCATCCTTTTCCTTTTTGAAACGAACAGAAAACATAAACTGCCTTGCGGTTGACATCTCAATCTGAATATTATCAAGATAATCAATATCCTTTGATAAACAATCCATAACATTTGGATTGCTTTCTTCATTTCTTCTGTCAACCATAAAGGTTTTGTTATCATCAAATCTTTCACAGGAATCAAGGCAGGTGATTTCAATATTCGGATATGCTGATAATACCTGCATCAAGTGCCATATCTTCGTCTGTATATTTTCGTTTGATAAAACTGAAATATTTGTAGGACTTATCTGAAAGAATACAAGCTCACCATACTTGGTTTTAAGTCCTCGCTTCGTGAAGGTTTCAATACCGATAAATTCCTGAACGCTGTTTTTATTTTTCTTTTTTCTGCTCACCTTTCAACCTCCATTCATAGTATTGTTGGGTAGAAATAAAGTACCTGACTGCATATTTAATGAAATCAAGTATTGTAGTTTCATCACTGCGTATGCTTAAAAATGCAAAAGCAGCAGTGAGTACCGCCGGAATTAATATTCTTGTGGTAGCAAGCACCATGGCAGAAAAAAGAGCACCGACTACAATAATGGCAAAGTCTTTCAGACTCCAGAGCCATAAGGTAGCAGATGCCCTCATGTTCTGCGGATAGATATATTGTTTGTTCATTCGTTCTCCTTAATTTTAGACATAAAAAAATACTCATCTGATGATGAGTATGAAGTCAAAATATTTGTTGAAATGTGGTTGTATATAGAGTATAATATTGGCAGGAATTGTGCATAGCACTCTAATCCGGCATGGAGCTATCATAGACATATAGGCGGTTAGTCCCTCTTTTTTGGAGGGTTTGCTAAGCCCTCCAAACTTTTTACTTACCCTGAATTTTCAGAGATTTAAAGAAGGGGGGCGATAGATGATGGAATATTTAGTTATCCTCGTTATCTTGATTATCGCAGCCACTGGCTACATTTTAGCAGTAAAAAAGTAACCGCCCCCGCCAAGAAGTGGTTACTTTTTTAACTAACTACTTGGGCTAACCGTCTATCGGATAGCTCCTTGTTCATTTATATTATACTTTAATCATATTGTTTTGTCAACGTCTTTTGTGACTTACATAGACATTTCCATAGATTCGCATTTATGCATACTCTGAATAAATTCATTGATACTCATATTTTCTTCCTTTTGGCAGTATTCTTCCATAAGAGAAATTATGAGTGCTTTTTCATTTTCAGTGGGAATATAAGAATAGCATTTACAGTCATACGGAGTATCAACGAAATATTCGCATTTGAGTTCATCACTTTCAGGAAAGTATTCTGCATAGAAATTCACCCAAGAATCACAGTCATCATTTATATCTGTACCGAATTTTTTGTCTACATCAAAATATGTTTCAATGTATGATGATACTCCTGTGCAATCATCTTTGATTTCCATATCACCGATTACAATTTCATCTTTCGTAAAATTGCTCATATCTTCACCTACTTTGCAACACTCTTTACAAGATTAACAGCAGTTGAAGTCATATGGACTGCACTCATCATATTGAATTTAACACTTGTATCAAGACCGAATCGCTCTGCTATTCTCGGTACTTCCGATGCAGCCATCATAATGCCTATTGCAAGGAGCATATTGTCTGTCCATGTCAGCAGACCGAGGAATAATAAAGTTGTCTGCAAAAATGCAGTTAAGCATAATGCAATGATCTGTTTCATCCACTGTGTGAATCCGTCACCGTAACCCCTCGGAATTGAGAACATATACAGACTGCCGACTGCAATTTGTATAAGCAGTATTCCGCCTCGCTTGATGTTATCAAAGAAAATTTTCACTACGCAATATCCAAGTGCAATCAAAGCAATTAACTCGAATAGCCCTGCCTGAATAATTGCACCGTCTTTATAAAATCCGATTTTCAGAACATACAAAGCGACCTCACCAAGTGTTGTTCCTTGCTGCGATGCAAATATTCTTGTTAAATCGCCTGACAGAGTATTCTGCAACGAAACGCAGAATTTATATAACTCTATCGGTGTTACAGTAAACAGCGATACAGCCATAAATCCTTTAATCCAGTTTATCGCAGTACCGTGAATACTTGCCCTGCCGTTCTGATACTCAATAGCGAGGTCAAAAGCAGACACCACAACTCCGACTACAAACAAGGTCCAGCCGAATAGAGAAAATAATTTTACTACTGCATTTACCCAATCAAGAGTAAATATCTCAACTCCGAGTCCGCTTATCATTGTAAAGAATTCTGCTATTCCGTCATAAATAACAGTGAATATCCACTGTATAATTCTGTTGAGTATTCCGTCAATCAGTTTGTCGGAAATACCGCCAAAGGCGTTGCCTATTGCATCACCTAATCCTGATACAATATCGCCTAACCAATCAAAAATTTCGATCACCTCCGAGAAAAAAGGAGAAGCTATGCAGCTTCCCTTTTTTTGTAATCTTTATCAGCATAATTTTTTCCTTTTTTAATTTGCTCTAATGCTTCTTTATAACAATTTAGAATATATTTTAAATTATCCTCTTCCACACAAATATATGCTGACTGTTTTTTGTCTCTTGTAAAATCTTTAAAAACGAAATAATTCTTTCCTTTTTTCTTTTCAACTTCGGACTTCCCGTGAAAAGCAGAATTTCTTATATGCCTAAATAGTTCTTCGCACCAACTGCCATTATTAGTTATGTTTATTTTGTTTGAAGTTGAAAAAATATTAGAAATTGAATTATTATTTACTAATATTTTTTCAATATTTTTCTTTTCCAAGTTTGGCATCTTTTTGATTTTTTTAGTTAATTTAGCTTTATCGTTTTTGCTAAACTTAGAAAACCGATTATCCATTGATAGTATTTCTATAAATTCAATAATCCACATCTTATTGTTATCCTGTAATAAATATTTATAAATATTCATATTTTTCCTCTCCTTTTTCTATAGTTATATTATAACATATCTAAGGAGATTCTTCACTAAATTTATATTTAGTGTCCACTTTTTAGTACTATTACATTCCTACAATACCCCAGATATACAGTGGTGCTGTAAGGGTAAAAATTAAACACGCAAAAAGGATTGCGGGAGCTGTGAATTCAAACTGTCCGTGTTTCTTGTAATCAAAGTATGCCGTGCCGACTTTTACAAAGAAAAGAACAGCAAGCACCATATCAACAACAGGAAATACAACATTATTCACAACAGTTTTAATCTGCGACTTTGCTGTGTTCCAAGTGCCTTCAATGGCACTTGCCACATCTCCGGCAGCATATACAGTTGTTGCAGAAAATGCAATAATCAAAACAAGAGTAGCGGTAAATATTAACCACTGCTTTTTGCTGAATTTAGTTAAATTTTTCGTCAATGATTTTACCTCCGTATACCTTTAATATTTCTTTGCACTGATAATCATCAATGTAGTGAATAGTTCTTTTCAGAGCCATAGCCTTTCGGATTTCTTCGCCCATACCTTCAGTAATGGTATTTCCGAATACCCAGACATGCTCGGAATCAAGGATCTGACCGAGTCCGATTGATATGCCGATTTCTCTTTCAACTTTATCTGCATCATCAAAAATCAAAGCATAAAAATGTGATACAATCGGTATCATTTCACATCTGTGGTAAACGAACTTTGCATAAGCAATAGCGTTATTAATATTCTTTATTTCATTTCCTGAAAGAGGACTGCAGATATATGCTTTTTCCATTATTCGTTATCCTCATCTTTCTTTGACTTAATCTTGAGAATAACACCGGCAACAATACCGCCTACAGCAATACATCCAAGACCAATCCAAAAGTCGTAGTTTCTCTCGTCCCCGGTCTTTGGAGTAGATGGTTTTTCAGGAGCAGGCACATTGATTTTGACTGTCTGACCTTCATCATCAATATCTGCGTGAACTGCGATTTCAACATTGTCACGATAAACCGTTTCAAAAACTACAAGCTCAGTTGTTTCTTTGATTGCACTTGCATCAAAAGTGAATGAAACAGTTACCTTGCCGTTGCTTTTTTCGGGTGTGAATGTTACTTCGCTTGTAATGAGTTTTCCGTCAATCTCAAATGGCTTGTCAGTAGCCTTATCTATAAGAGTGCCGACAATCTTGTATTCCTTGCCGAGTACAAGATGCTTGTATTCAACCACATCATCAATCGTAATTTCTCCCTTTGCCGTAACTTCCTTTTCACCGTCAATAGTTGCAGTAGTCTTGAGTTCAGGGATTCTGTCATTTACTGCTGTGATTTCGATTAACTGCTCATTCTCTGAAACAGTGATATGATGAATATCATCACTCGGCAGATAATTCTCGGCTGGTTTGAGTTCCTTGATTACATAATTACCGAATGGAATATTATCAAAAATAAAAATGCCGTTCTCGTCTGATTCAGCAGTAAGAATGGCATTGTCTTTTGTATATTCAGTTGTGTCTGACTTAAACAGTCCGAATAAAGTACCTTCGATTGTCTTTTCAGTTTCTCTGTCAATCTTTAAGCCCTTGATTGTTCCGTAAATTAAATTGTTTTCAATCTTTTGACCGGAATTGAGGTCAATTTTGATTGTTTCAACATTCTGTCCTTTATACTCTGTATCAAAGGTGTATCGGGTATCTGAAAGAATATAGTGGCTGTCTGTTGCAATTTCTTTTGCGTACCACTTAAATCCGATAGGGAGGTCGCAATTAAATGTTAAATTTCCGTTTTCATCACAGTTGCCATAAGTGATTAAAGCGTCTTTCGGAATAACTGTTTCGTCAGCAGCCGTTATATCTTCATCAGCATAAATGCCGAACTGAACTGAAAGAATTTCATCATTCATACCGAGTTTGAAACGCTCATCTTTAGATAATTCCTTTAACAGTGAAACAGAAACTTTCTGTCTGTCATTGAATACAGAAAATGCAGTTGATGTTACAGTTACATTCTGTCCTGCATAAGTTAATTCAACATCGTACTGCTCATTTGCATTCACAAAAGTATCAGGTGCAGTCTTTTCAATAACAGTGTATTTACCGAGATAAAGCTGCTTTGATTTTGCAATACCGTTTTTATCTGTGGTAATTTCATCAACCTTTTCGCCCTGATAATATCTTGTTGTTCCGTCAAGGGTAGTTATATCTTCAGCAGCATAGATTTCAAATACTGCATTTGCAAGGTTTCCATTTTCATAAATTGGAGTATAAATACCCTCATTCTCAATTACTGACTTGAATATTTCGCCTGTTTTGGTAATCTCAATAACACCTTTCTGCGACATATCCTTTGCCTTGACTTTTACAACAGTTACGCCCGTATCGGTTGAACTGTTTTCCTGCGTAATGCTGAACGGAATAGGTGTGCTGTCAAGCATATATCCGTATGGTGCTTGTACCTCTTTAAGCGTGTAATCACCATATGGCAGTTTTTCAGGTGTAATCAAATATCCCTCTGAATTTGTATAGAAAGTATGAATTTCTGTTACTTCGGGATAAGTGAACTGCATTGATATTCTGTGGTTATTACTATCATAAATCTCAAAGCCTGCACCCTCATAAGCAATCTGCTTTCCTGTTTCGGCATCAAGTTTAACCACTTTGAGATAACTTTCAAAATTAGAGTTGTTAATCAGGAACTTGTATTCTTTCATATCTGTATCAATAAACACATCAAAATCCTTGATTTTTTCTCTGCCTTCCCAGCCTTTTGTCTGATGAACAGTGTAAACGCCATAAGGGAGTAACTTTGTGCTTGCAAAACCATCCTCATCACAGATAATTGTATCTTTTTCATCCTTATCTGCATTTACAAAAGAACCTGCAGATTTCAAATACACCTGAAATTCTGCACCCTTTTCAGGCGTTTCAATCTGTGTGCTGCCATCGTCCGTATGCTTAATAATTGCAATTTTACCTTTCTTTACCTGCTCGGTTACTGCATTTTTACACTCGTTGTACTCAATCTCGTACAATTTAGGATCAGCACCGACCTTATAAACTTCATCATTAATGAGATAACCCTCACTTGCAGATATTTCTTTGATTGTCCAGTCTGTATCACAAACATAATACTTTGTTGTGAATGATGCATTTTCGTCTGTTGTATAGGTGTCAATCAACTGATTGCCTTTGTAGATACCATACTTAGCACCGCTGAGTTTAGCATCACCCTGTGCATGACCTTTTTCAATATCCGATTTAACTACATTAACTCTGAATTTTTTGAGTTTATTATTAAAGTGATATTCATTGACCTTGTTCCATTCAACAGCAGCAGTTTGATTGTCTGGTATTACATAACGAACAGCAGTATCAACTTCTTCAAGTGTATATCCTGTGCCGATAAGAATATCCTTGAATGTTGCTACACCATTTTTATCTGTTGTGGTATATTCATCAACCTTGATGCCTGAAAGCGATGTGCCATAAAGGTGGAATTTGTGTCCTTCCGTAAAATTATCTTCACAAGACTTGATAACCTTGATGTCAGAGCGTTTCAAAACATTGCTGAATGATACAGTAGCAGTTTTATTGCCCTCAACCGTTACTGTCTGTGATTTTGCAGGAACATATTTATCTATGCTTTCCTCTGTAACCGTATATTTACCGGGAACTAAATCGTCAATCTGGAATTCTCCCTTGCTGTCGGTAGTAACAATCCTGTTTATTCCATTGCCCGAAACATTGAATTTTATTCCGCTGACAATCTTATCTTCTGATGTTTTTATAAGTTTAAGATTTCCAAGCGGTGTTATATCAGCATTAAACGAAACATCAATAGGATCGTAATATGCGGAATAAATCAATTTCTGATATGATTTACTGCCATAGGGATAATATAACAGAAGCTCATCATCGTCACCTGTGTATTCTTTAAAATACTTTGTTGCAGGGAGTGCAAATGATGTTGCAGTACAATCCTTGTCAACGCTAATAGTTAAAGTATTTTTATCTTTCTCGTGCTTAACTGTTACCTTGTTTTTTGTATAGTTAAAAGCCGGATAGTCACATAACACTTTGTTTGTGTCAGTAACTGTTTTTGAAGCTCCTGCAACAAGATTGCCTATATTTTTTCCGTCAAAAGAGGGATAAGTGTTCAGCTTTTTCATATTAGCCTTTGCGTTATCACACCATTCCTTGTAATCTGAATCACTAAAATTCCAAGAGGTTGAGTCACCCATAATCGACCAAACCTTTTTCTGACACATTGCCATATCCTTTTTGCTGATTGCATTGCCGTGTTCCATATAATAGCCTGCAAAAATCCATCTTGCTGCTTCCAAAGCATTGTTACTTGCCATTGCTTTTTTTCCTGCAAGATATGAGGAGTCGGGTGATGTGGCGCCATACTCAATACAGAATAAAGGATAATTCTTGCCACCAACCGTACCCCAATGAATTTCGTGTCCGTAATTCATTTCTGCCGTTACATCAATTTTGCTTGCACCGCTTACCTTGCCGAGATTTGTATCTTCGGCAAATGCGTGAATTGGAAACACTGTAAGCACGACAAGAAGTGCTAACAGCATTGATGTGAGCCTTTTACCAAATGAAAAGTTTTTGATTTTACTAATCATAGTCATTTCCTTTCAATCTCAAAATAAAACGGAGACTGATTTTTCAATCAATCTCCGTTAGAAGTTATTTGTTTATTTGTATTTATAGTTTCCTGTCCATTTACCACAACTGCATTGCCATACCTCATGTCCTCTCGGAACTTTTGAAATATATTCTTCGTATGATATTTCGTCATTATCAAGTTTATTATTCCAGTAGTCTGCTTCTGCGTAATAGTCCGACATAAAGGCGTCTTTACTTGAATACCACTTACCGACATTGCCGCAGGGCATAGTGTGAGTATGCTTTGTTGGAGCACCCTTCGTGGTTGTCGGCTTCTTTGTTGTAGTAACCTTATGGGTGGTTGGTTTTTGAGTAGTGGTAACTTTCTTTGTTGTTGTTTGCCTTTTGGTAGTGGTCTGTTTCTGCGTAGTAGTTACTTTTTTCGTTGTGGTCTGACCTGATGATTTTTGCTCAGCGGGTCTTGCAGTAGTTGCAGATGATGTTTCTGAATTATCACTTTTCTGCGTTGTAGTTTCAGATATTGTTTTCTTTTCCGTTACTTTAACAATCTGAGTTGTGCTTTCTTCTGTTGATGAAGCAGTTGTGTTTATGGGCAATTCAGACTTTGAATCATTTTCCTGAATACTGCATCCTAAAAAGATTACAATCAGAATTACAAGACATAAAATAATTGATTTAGTTTTAGTCATATAATCGACTCCTTTCAAACACACAGTATATTCAAACAAATTCAAATGTCCAGACATTTTTTACATAGAGGGCGAAAGCCCTTCATCTTCATCAGCAATCTCTTCAAAATCTTCGCCATCATCCTGTGCCTGTGAAATTTCATTTTCGTAGGCATTGATAACTGCTTTATTAAGATTTTCACGAGCCTGGGCAGTTATCGGATAAAAGGTTTCGGGATACTGCACCTTGCCGTTCTTATCAGTATAAGAACGAGTAGGCATCTGTGCAAACAAACCGTTTTTACCATAGCACACTTTGATTCCTGTAATTACAAATGAACCGCCGATTGTTGCAGAAGCATATGCCTTGAGGCTTGTATTTCCGCCTGTAAGTCTGTCAATTGATGCCTTGATATATGGTGTTTTCACCTTGTTCGTTTTTGCTTTGTTATTTGTTGCTGCCATAATTACTACCCTCCATTTTTACATAAAATACATTGCACAGCCCATATCAGACTCAACTTCTTCATCTGATATTTCTTCGGGTTGAACATACTTGTGTAAATATTTTTCTGTTTCTTCATCTGTTAATGATCTGAAATCTTCTCCGCCGTCACCAACAATAAAGAATGTTCCTGCTATAATAGAAGTGCCGTTGTCAAGATGACGATTTCCTTTTAAACCTTGCAGTTTGCCTTCTTCATTACAAATGATGATTGTATCATCGTCATTATATACGGCTTCTATATATCCACCGACAATTTCTTGTTCTGCACTAAGCGAATTTTCAATTTCACTTTCATAAGCAGGCTTACCGGGTTCAACAACTACGATTCTCATATTTCACACTCCTTATGACATAGAAATACCGCTGTCCTCTACAGACTCGGCGGTATCATCTGAGATATTCAGTTTTTCTTTTGCCCAATCAGGCAAGAATTCATCTTTCAGAATACCGATAAAATCATTTCTGTCCCAACGGCATTCCTCATTATCTTTAAGAAAATATCCATATACCGCTCTGCCGCTTGCAGAAGGTGAACAACCAAAACCATCTGTTGCAATAAACAACTGATCTTCGGGTGTTTTGTGTTTATCATTCAACCTTGTCGGATTGAGAACAAGTATTTTTTCTTCCAATTCAACACCTGTCTTATCATCACAATGTGAACTGTCATAAAGATTGAGTTTGCCCCACTCGTTTCTTGTTCTGTCGATAAAAGCATTTATTAACACCGGATGCTCATTTATCAGGTGATCTGTTCGCATATTGCTGTCGGGAGCACATAAACTTTCGCCCCATTCTCTGTTTTCTGCTGAATATCTTGTATCATGCTGTGCTTTTTTCAAATTGTATCGCAGAATGAAGTTTACACGGTCAAAACCAAACTCTTTGATAACTGCATTTACACAATCGGAATTGAAATGATTATCATTGAAATTATCACCGATAGCATTTTTTATAGCAATCGCACAATCCAAGTTTGCTTTATGACTGTTTCTCCACAGTTCCACTTCATTGCAATGCCTTGCATTATCAAGTGAATATCTGTAAAAAGGAATATAATCAGGCATTGACTGCACCGCCTTGCTGTACTGCCCATTTCAGAGATAAATGGACAAGTACTTCTCTCTGCTTGGATGAAGGCAGTCTGTCAATAAAGTCCCTTAACAGTTCATCATCCCTCATATCAGCAGGGGACAGATTATATTTTGGACAGTTATCGTCACAGATTCTTTCCTTTTTGATTGTCACGGTGTTTTCGTCATCAACCGTAAATGACAGCACATCGTTGTAACTGAAGCCGACTGTTTCTCTGATTTCAAAAGGAATTGTGACTCTGCCTCTCTTTCCGAGAATTCTTAAGATTTTCATTCCACACCTCCGACTAATCATCAAGTATGCAGTTCTGACAATGAGGACAGAACATTTCACATTCCTCGCAGTCACACATATCACATTCATCTGACAGTTTCTCAAGTTCTTCGTCATCTACTTTTCGGATGCAAATATATCCATCTTCATAGTAGGATTCAAGTACGGAATCTTCATCAATTCCAAGAGTATTTGCCACTTCATCGGGCAGAGCAACTTTAATTCTTACATCAATTTCCATCTGTTTTCTCCTTTAATAATCATATTTTAAATCAAACAAGGATATCTGCCTTGTTTCATCCATCAATGTTTTTTTGTTTTCCTTTGCCTGTGCTTCTAAATCGTAGTTTGCTATGAGCAGTTCTTCATACATTTCACCGGGATTAACACTCTGCCGCATATTATGAAGTCTTTTCTGAACATAGGTATAAAAGCCATATTTTTCAGCAAGGTCAACAATAAACGGGTTATTGTTATAGGTGATTATAAATTTGCATTTGCCGTCATATTTCACATGAAGGTCATACATAAATTTAAATAATATTTCATGCTGTTCACCGTCAAAGTTGGATTTCTGATAATACTTTTCTGTATCCTTATACGGAGGATCAAGCAGTATAAAGGTATTCGGACCCGCAGCATAAAGAATTGCATCTTTATAATCCCTATGCAGAATAATTGCATCACGCAAGCGTGTGCAAGCTGCCACTAATCTGCCGAATTTCCTTGTCATATCCCGTTTATCAATGGCAAAGGTTTTTCCTGTCGAACTGAAACTGAATGTCTGATTTTCAAAAAATGCGACTGCGAGCTTTATATCTTCCCATGAAGCGTTTTCTATTTTCAAGGCTGTATCAGTTACATCATCAAGAATATTCGGCACACCTTTTAACAGCGTTTTGTTTTCCTTGAAAATCTGTTCCGAATTGAAAGAAAAATACAAGCGACCAAGTAAAAAAGCAAGTTTCTGTGAGCTTTGCAAAACCCTGAAAAACTTAACCAAATCGCCGTTATAATCATTGAGTATTTCTTTTTCTGACGGTTTCTTTCTTAGGAATACTTCAGCACTGCCCATACAAGGTTCAATATAGATTTTATGCGGTGGCATAAATGCATCAATAGTGGTGTAAATACACCCTTTGTTGCCTGTCCACTGAAGCGGACTGGCATTATCTGACATATCATCATCTCCGATCCGTGCTAAGATGATTTGTGCATAAAACAAAAAAGCGTGGCCGCTTTGTGTTAAATACACAAAACAACCACGCACTGTTTTCAAATTAATATATTATTTTAATTTTTATTTCACATTGATTGTGTAAAATCATTGCTTTCACACATATCTTCATTCGGTCCTGTAATATTTACATATTCACCGATAATACAAAGTGCAGAATTATAACTCTCCGATGCTCTTATACGAGTACACATTTCAGATGCCTGTTCAGCCATACCATTATTGCGAAGTGTTCTTGATGCAATTCCCATAAGATTGAATATATTGCCGTCTTGTCCGATTAATTCGCAATCGGGCTTTTGTTTTGCAACAATAAATCCACCAAGATAATTAGGCACATAATCAGATAACCAAGTACCATAAAACTGTGTATGCGTTGCTATTCTCCACATAGCGAGCTTACCTATACTGAGTTCTACATCTTCAAATGGATAGAGCAGATTTGTAAGATTATCATTCTGAAATGCATACACCTTTTCAAATTTAGTACCGTTCAGGAGGATTCCACTCTCTGTCAGCATTTCATTGACATCGTCAATCCATTCTTGCAAATCACCACCGCAGCCTTGCAGGATAAGTCCTTCCTTATCACTCATCTTTCGCAATTCATCTGTGGTTATATTTTCTATTGGCATAAGCCCATACCTCCTGACTGCTGACCTGAAATATCCATAGTGAAATTTTCGGTTACATAATCGTCAATAGACAGATTATCTCCTCCGATAAAATTGATACTGTTTTCTGCATTGAATTCAATATATCCTTTATCTCCGAAATCAATAGCTTCATTAGTAATGATAGTACCGCCGTGATTCACTCTGACATTAGGTTCAAGCGTCGACAGAATTTCATCATCGTTATCTGATCTTCTTATGTGATAAAGGTTAAAACCCAAAGGTATATCATTAAGCGTTAAACGTTCATTTGTAAAAAGAGCAGGCTTGCCGAATAACTCAATCAACTCATAGTCCGACTCGCCTGTATAGATATAATCCGTTCCCGTTGCATTAAGATGCAGCTGAAAATCCGAAAGGTCGTATTCCCATACTCTTGCGGCAAATTCCAATGCTTCCTTATTTGTTTCTTCATCTGCCGGATTCCATTCTGATATGATTTCACCGCCTTTAAAGGTGTACATGCCGCAGTTTTGTCCGATATCCTCATCTGCAAATTCTGTTCGTATTTCAATATTAGGAAACAATCCCGACAATCGTTTCATAACAGGAAACGGTGTACTCCATGCAGTCTGAAAACTGATTGATTTTGCATTTTCATCAACCTCTGTACATTCGCAGGCATTCCATTTTGTACCCCAGTTTTTACAGTGCCATTCGTACCATGTCGGTGCTTCGTATTGATACAAATTACTTACTGCCGTAACACCGATATCCCAGATTTTCTTTTCTTTCTCATCTGAAATATCTGTGCTATGGTTTCTTAAATCAGCAATAAATTCTTCGTATGTTCCTTCCTTGCCTTTCAGTTCTTCAGGCATACTTTCAAGATAATTCTTAACCATCTCAATACCCTTGTTTGTTATTGAGCCACACTCAATATTAAGTGATTCCGGCATAGGAATAATTTTGTTGAAATCAATAGAACCGAAGCTGATTTCATCATTCTTGATTGCTTCAAGCATTTTCTTTATTTCAGCAGTATCACCACTGAATTTAATATTGTTCTGTACCCAATTTGGCATTATTTATCACCACCATAAAATATTCTTTTTAATTGTTCTCCAATAGCAGTAATGACCGGTACGCTAACTGCGTTTCCAGCCATTTTGTAGAGTCTTGCATCGGACATTCCGAGTGCTTTAACCTTATCAAATTGTTCGTCTGTAAAGCCTTGCAGTCTGAAGCATTCCCTCGGTGTCAATCGTCTGATATATCCGACAAAGAAGTTTCCGTTTTCATCAACAATAATCATTGCTGTTACAGTTTCTTTGTTTGGATTTTCAAAAGTCCAATAATTATGGAATGTATCACCGATAGAAACCAGTTCATCTGCTGTCAACTCCTTGAGTATAACCATAACTCCCGAATGTTCTCCGTGTCGATGACTGATTCCAGAATCCTGTCTTGCAGTAATACATCTTGCAAGCTGCGTTAGTTTAGCATTCGGATTCATATCTATAAAGTAAAAAGCCTGTGTACTGTTTGTTGTCAGAGTGTGAGCAATTTCTGATCCTACTCTGCCACGCCTTGAATTCATAGTTAAATATGAAACATCAATACTGTCATTCGGGAATGCAAACTGATAACCGCTTTTTGTTTTGGATTTAACAGGAATAGGAATCAGATAGAGTCCTGTTTTTCCTCCGCCTCCACCGCCGCCTGCTGTAAGGGTAATTGAGAGTCCATCAGCTGAGTAAACTCGATTACCTTCACTTCCCGGCACTCGTCTGACAATAGTCTTTGGATTTGTTTCGCTGAAAGCGAATACTTCGCCCCTGCATTTTCCTCTAAGAAATCCGGTAATGAACACTCTATTGCGGGATTGGGGAACACCAAAGTTTGCGCTGTTAAGCTGAGTCCATGAGACATCATACCCAATTTCATCCAATGCATTAAGGATGGCAGCAAATGTCCTGCCTTCGTCATGCGAAAGCAATCCGGGAACATTTTCAAGGAACAGAAGAGCGGGTCTTTTAACGGCAGCAATTCGAGCAATTTCGAAGAAGAGCGTTCCTCTTGTATCATTAAATCCGTTTCTTCGCCCTGCGATTGAAAATGATTGACAGGGAAAACCTCCTGTAATAAGGTCGATATCGGGTAAGTCATCGGGATTGATTTTTGTTGCATCTTCAAAATACATTTCTCCTTTTGTGTTATACATTGCTTCATACGCTCTGCGGGCATATTCATCGATTTCGCAGTAACCGACACATTCAAAGCTACCGACCTTTTCAAGTCCTGACCTAAAACCACCGATTCCTGAAAACATATCTAAATATTTAATTGACATAGGGCTTTACTGCCCATCATCGTTTTTTCTGATTCACCTCACATTGACTGTGTCATTCCTGATTCTTCGACCAGGTCATCTGTCGTTTCTTCAACACAGATAGCATTGTTTTCTTCTGCAATTTCCTGTTCAGTCAGTTTTCGGAAACTGTCCTCACCGTAAACTAATCCGAGCCTTCTGCCATTATCAAAAGTACAATGCATCGTTGCCATATCATCAACAAATTCAATAGTACCTTTTGTATGAGGTGGAATAGGTCTTGGATCATCACCCATCTCTATAAGCATTATTCTTGTCCCTTTGGGATACTTTGTTTTAAGATGATTTGCCAACCTTGACATTCTTTCAAATTCGTTCATAGTGTTTCCTTTCTAAATAATTTTGATTTGAGATTCAGTTTTACTAAATCATATTTATCACCACTCCCTTTTTGTATGTAAAAAAGACTGCTAACTTTTTCGTTAACAGTCTGCAAATTATTTTATTTACTTTTACATCATGGCAATTTCACCAATTTGTGTTTGCGTTTCTTCGATAGCAAGAAGATATTCAGGATCAACGATTATTTCGGATTCATTTTTCCTGTTAAAATATGCAAGTATATGCGCCTCTTCAATCTGTGCTTCATATACGATTCTGGCGAATCGCTTGGCGAACCACTCTGCCTTATCATAGTCCAAGGTCCAGGATAATGCTTTTTCATTATCGGCATTATATGAAGTAACACCCCGATAAATCGTTATCTCATCAAGGCTGTTAAACACTTCAAGTTTTTCCTCAGTCATCAACATATAGGGATTCGATGATATAAATAATGATACTAATTTTCTTTTGTTTAAATTAGGATCAAGATTAGGGGACTCCGTACTCGTCCGGACATCTGCGAGAATTTCTGACAAATCATCCTGCGACATATATTCTGCCGTGTATTTCAAAAAGGCTAACCGATATGGTTTATTCAGCAATATATAAAGCTGATGCGGATACTCACATTCTTCAATTTGATTTTTCATTATATCTCTCCAACGGGAAAGTGCATTTTCATCTTCCAGTAGATTTACAAATTCCGGCTCTTTCCCGTTTAGCAAACAAACCATTTCCATATTGGTAAAAGGATGCTGAACCATAATCGCTCCAAATTTTGTTTCTTCTATGTCAAGGTATAAAAATGTCCTTGCCATTGATTTAATTTAATTCAAATCGGTTTCTTTTTTCATGGTGCTCTCCTTTCTAAAAATTTGCAAAAAATAAAGTGGCTCTAAAAAAACAGCCAAATAAAAAAAACGACTGCATTCTTTCCAAAAGGTAGGAATGCAGTCTTTTTAGTGATATAATGTAGTTGACAATGAAAACAAAATCACTGAAAGATATTGTACACAATATCAACTAAAATTACCACCGGAAATTACAAAAAAGATAAAAATTTCCGATCCGGTATATACATTCTGTGAGGTTTTTGATCATATTGACCTAAATAAACATCTTGCCGTTAAGGAAAGCAGGATAGGTCGCAAAAGATATGATAGTGAAATCTTGCTGAAAGTAATACTGTTTTCATTTATGGAATTTGGCTGTGTGTCAACAAGAGAGATAGAAAGGCATAAATTTAGAGATTTCAATGATTTGTTGCGGTTTTAACCTACACAAATATCATTTGAAAAGCCAATTACAACAACGAGCAACATAAGAAAAACTAAAAAGTTTTTAACATCAAAGGTGTAAATCCCCACACCTTTGGTTTGTCATATCCAAAAACAACAATTTTTCACAAAAATTAACCGGGACTCACAAATAAGTGAACCCCGGATTTTATTTTGGCGGTTTTTTTACAGCACCTTTTGTAATATGCTTTCATTAAACTCATACATATTAATATTAATTTTTTACACTAATTAAAAATACGTTAAAAATAAGATAATCATAGTATATCACATTTAGATAAATTCAACTTCTTCGTTAACTTTTTCATGAATATCAATTCTATTTTTAATATCTATTCTATTTACAAGCCAACCATTTAAATTACAATTTTTTATAAATTCATCTATCCTATTTACACCATTAATTTCTTTCAAAGTAACAACTACGCCGAAACGAATTCCTTCCCCATCCTTTGGATCGAGCCTATTATTTGTTTTAACTTCCATGCCCCAATTTTTATTGTTGTATGACTTTTTTGGTACCATTCTACGCTTAGGCGTTTCTGTAACATACTTTACATTATCCCATTTTCTAAACCTATCTCTCGCTTCACCTTCAAGAAGATAGCTTTTCTCAGTATTTAATTCCTCATCTTGATTTTGTTTATCGTTGTTAATTTCATTCATAGAGCCATCATTTTTAATTCTACCAAAATGAAGATTTAGTTCAGTATTGGTATAATCAACGCCCTGAGTTCTATCACATATTGGAAAATAACACATAGTTGCTCTTGCTATATAAGGATATTTATCATCCTTTAAAGGAATCGGAAAGTTGTAGTTATATGTATTCCACTTTTCACTTACATCGGAAACCAAAAATTTGATTTCATCATCTTTTGTTTGTACAATATCGCCTATCTTGATAGGAACAATGCCGTGTCCATAAAGCGCAACCTCCTCCGGTGTAGGCTTTTCATTCCAATCTCTAGCAGCATCGATAATCAATGCTTTAGCAACCTCTCTATTTAATCCCAAAACATCAATTAAATATGACAATTTACGAGAAATCCATGGTGCAGCAAATGATGTGCCAGCAACATTTGCTGCACCAAGTGGTTCACAAACCTGAATATACTGTTCTTCACTTCCCCCATAATAACTAACATCTGGTTTAGCAAAAAAAGATAAAGCAAGCCCTTTTCGAGCATATTTAGTTGACAATCCACTTTTCGTTACAGCATTTACTACCATACTATTGATTGAGTCTGCAGGTGAACCAATTTTCACAACACTTTCATTGGGCTTATTTGTTCCAGCCACAACAAAAATAACATCATTTTCGTATTGAATTCTGTCTAATACCGCTGCTTCTGCAGATATAAAATTGTCATTTACTTCTTGATTACTGCCAAGTGAAATATTCCATACTTTAATATCTCTGTTTTCAACAACAATATTTTTGATTTGTTTTATGATAGTGAAAGAGGAAAATTGAGAACCAGCAGCAACTCCAAAATGGCGCACTTTAAACCTACCACAACCATCATCCAACCAAGGATTTAAATTAGGGCCATCAACAATTATTGACGACACAGCTGTACCATGACGATAATCATTTTGGCTTTTAGGTATATTATCATCTACCATATCATAATAATCTACCCATTCACTAAAATATACACATTCATCAAACAAAGTATCAATTACTCCAATAGTTGGTTCAATACTTGGAGCAGGAATTCTAATTTGGTCTTGCTGATATTTTTGAATAAAATCTTCAGGAGACAAATCTGTCAAATTCACTGTTGCCATAGATACCAAGTATGGAACTTTTTCATATAAAAGTTTTAATTGGTTTTCATCTAAGAACACGGTTTGATTATCTATTACTCTGTTAGATATTATATCAATCCCTATTTTTTTTAATAATGTTTTTGTGTCTTCTCCCGTACTAAATAACGTGATAATACTTTGATTAAATTGTGGTGTGGCAATCTCAACTTCAAAATCATCAATATATGAAACATCTGCTACAACTTGTTTAAAATCGGTTTTAGTTAATGAGAACTGTTTAAATTTAATTTTGTCAAATATCTCTCTATTTTCAAATATTTCTTTTGTTATGCCGTCCTTAAAATAGGAAGTAAAAACATTAATGGCTTTTGATAGTAATTTTATACTATTATCTAAATCATTGAAATCAACAAAATAAGTGATGATATGTTTATTTTTTTCTTGATTAAATTTTGCACCTACAATTGCAAAATTTGAATCTTTTCCTTTTAATAAGCCTGAAATCCGATTGCTTTTTGCAACTATTTTATTATAACAAACACTAATCAAAACGCCACGGAATGGCTTATTTTCGCATTTCCAAAATTCCTTAATTTGTTCTAATTTTGTTTTCAAATTAAACAATTGTTCATTTGTAACAATTGTTTTACTATTCATTGCTGGACCGCCACCACCACCCTTTTTCGAGGCTTGAACGAAACGCTGACCTTTTAATTCTAGTACATCATTCATATTTGTTAATCCTCCTTACTCAACTTTCTAGAAACTGAACTTTTGGATTCTCCTTTCAGTTTTTCTATTTCACGTACTGTAAAACCCTTTTCATAAAGTTGATTAATTTCAGTTTGTTCAAGATTTCCAACCAAATTATTATAAAGTCTTCTTAAATAGTCATATTCAAAATTCGTATCACTAAATGCTAAGGATGTTTTAATAATATTTTTTAACTCGCCTGGATATGGTAGATTATCAGCCACATTCAATATTTTTTTAAACAATCTTGTATCTTTAGAAATTCCCTTAAAGTTTTTAATATACGATGAGAAATAATATTCAGCTACCTCAATTAAATCTTCTTTACTATATCGGTCAAAATTAACAATTGCATCAAAACGTCTTGTTAGTGCTTTATCAAAATTTGAAAACAAATTTGTAGTTGCAATTATAACTATTTCTTTGTTCAAGTCAGTTAATCTGTCCAGTTCTCTTAAGATTGTTGAAGTAACTCTACCCATTTCTCGCACATCATTATTATTAATTCTATCTAAAGCAATCACATCTATTTCATCAAATAGTACAACTACCTTATTTGAATGTGGAATCGCATTTATTTCATTAAATGCACTTGAAATATTTTTATTAGTTTGACCTAATTTGCTATCAATTAAATTATCAAAATCAACATAAAATAATGTTCTATCTAATAGCCGAGCAACATGTTTAGCAGCTTCTGTTTTCCCACTACCAGGTAATCCTTCAAATAAGAATTTATTAATTCCTATATTGTGATTTATAGCATTAATCATACCTTTTATATCATCAGATATTTCTTTTGGTAAATTTAGTGGTTCCATTATTCTAGTATCTAATTGTTTTAAGAAATTACTTTCAAAATCACTGCTTTGAGGTGTATACAAATTCGACTCTGCAATCAAACTCATAATATATTCTGCCAGTTGATCATCACCTATACTATCAAAATATCTTGCTATATTTATAGCTTCATTTCTAAATGCATTCTCATTTCTTTCAACATGATATTTAATTAAATTTAAAACATTTTGTTTTTTCACAATGTCATACCTCCGTAGTCCACTTTAAACATACTCATTATATCACTTTATGGGACATTTGTCTATACTTTTGGGACATTTTTATCATTTTTATTTCATCGTATGGTTTACTGTTCTTAGTTGATAATATTTAACACAAAAATATCATCATTTACATAATTTATATAACGTTAATATTTTTGCCTGCTTGTTTTGAATTGTATATAATACCAATAGATATTTTAGGATATTAGAAACAAATTATCATTTTGTCAAGCATTATCTTGTAATTTTAATAGAAGTTATCTAAATATAGTCCATTGCATCTATAGTATTTAACATTGTTATATGAACACTTATCGTATATATTTTGAATTAAAACGACCACTTATTGACCACATATTTTCAGTAAAGCATGGAAGCAATAGAATAATTGAGTGGAAATAATGGAGAGAATAGTATTAAATTTGGCTTAAAACGGTGTAAAAGAGATTTGTCGGTACGGCTACGAACCAGTAGGTCGGGGGTTCGAGTCCCTTCCAGCGTACCAAAAACGAGGAATGTTCTTTAGAATGTTCCTCGTTTTTATTATGTTGTGAAAGTGTGCGAGAATACTCTTTATTTCGGGGTCCTCACAAAGTCAAAGACTTTGTGGGGAGAGGAGAAACATACGAAGTGTTTGTTACGATTTTGCTCTGCAAAATTGTTTAAACACGGAGTGTGTTTCGACGAGAGTCCCTTCCAGCGTACCAAAAAGTCCAAAGTGGATTTGTCCACTTTGGACTTTTTATTATTCTTAGGGTTGTAGGGACTCGAACACGAGTGTCCAAATTTTAAGCAAAGCGAAAAAATTTGGGAGAAAGGTCCGGCGGACCTTTCGATACTGAGTGACGGGACCGACAGCGTACCAAAAACGAGGAATGTTCCTCGTTTTTATTATGTTGTGAAAGTGTGCGCAGCACACCTTAACAAAATCTGACGCACCACCGTACGGCAGATTTTGAGAGGAGAAACATATAGAGTATTCGTTACAAATTGACTTGGCAATTTGTTTGAATACGGAATATGTTTGGACTTTTTGAGCGGTAATTCAGTAAAAAGCATTAATAATCGGATTTTAAAGTACACATATTTTTATCACTCAAACATACTTGATAAATAGATTAACTTTATATATAATAAATTTAGATAAGTATACGCAAAATAAGTGATTTTATTGAGAGGGAAAATTATGTATAGTGTACTTGTAGTTGATGACGAGATACGTCAAAGAGAAGCAGTTATTAAAAGCGTTAATTGGGAAAAAGCCGGATTTAAAGTTGTAGGCGACGCTGAAAACGGAATTGAAGCGCTTGAACTTCTTGATAAGCTGGAACCTGATTTGATTTTAACCGATATCAAAATGCCGCTTATGACAGGACTTGAACTTGCAAGAAAGGCAAGAGAAATAAGGCCTGCCACAAAGCTTGTTATTTTAAGCGGATACGATGATTTTGAATATGCACAGGAAGCGTTTAAGTATAATGTTATCCGTTATCTTTTAAAACCCATTTCCGCAAGCGAAATCAGCGAAGAATTCGTAAAAATCAAAGCGGAAATGGATGAAGAATTTGAAAGGCTTAAAACAGGAACATCAAACGAAGAAACCGAGTTAAGACTTAAGAAAACGGAATTTCTTTTGCCGTTGCTTTTAGGAACAGGCGAGGATATTTATACGCCTCAAGAACTGAAAGACAGTGCCAAAAGGTTAGGACTTATTAAAAGCGACAATGACTGCTACAGCGTTGTTGTGTCAAAATTCAAAACTTTCAGCGGTGAAAACTGTACCGAAGCACATCATATTGATTTTGTAAACAGCATTGTAGGAAAATATGCAAATTGCGAAAGCTTTTTTGTAAACGGCAGAATCGTTACGCTTGTGACGAGTGAAGCAGAAGAAATGTCAACAAAATTAAGACTTCCTGTAATTGAGCTTGTGCAAAGCGCAAAAAAGCTTTTTGACCAAAAATGCACAATCGGTATCAGCCAAACAGTTGAAAGCCCTGTGCTTTTGTCGCTTGCTTGCGCTCAGGCTATCACGGCAAGACGATACACCTCTGACGGCGCAGGCGATATCAGATTTATTAACGATCAGGAACGCAAAAGCATATATGAACTTGAGGACATAGAAAAGTCCGTCCATAAGCTTGAGCAGCTTTTAAAAATAGGCAACAAGGAAGAAATAAGTGAATTTCTTAATGATATGTTGTCAAATAAAAATCGTGACGAAATAAATTATTTGATTATTCAAATACTTGCAACGGCGCACAGATGCGTAAGCGTTTTATCTGACAATGACGCATTATCTGAGCTTTTCTCATCAAATAATCCTTTCACCTCTCGCCTGTCATTTGATTTTAACGAGCAGTATAAAAAAGAACTAATATCGCTTTGCCTTGACGCAAGAGATATCATTTCACGCTCGCAAAGGCACGAAAGCGAAACGATTTGTGACAGAGCACTTCAAATTATAAACGATGAATATATGAATGAGGATTTATCATTGACCGACGCAAGCGACAAGCTGGGTGTAAGCCCAAACTATTTAAGTGCGCTTATAAAGAAAACGAAGTCGCAAAATTTTATTGCCCTTGTTACAGAACGCAGAATGAAAGCGGCAAGCGATTTACTGTTATGTACGTCAATGAAAATTTTTGAAATATCGCAAAAATGCGGATACAGTGACCAGCACTATTTCAGTTATTGCTTTAAAAAATATTACGGTATGTCACCTAACAAATACAGAGAGGAGCATTTAGGAAAAAACGATGTTTAAGCGTAACAAAATAAAATTGTCTGTATTGATTATAGCAATCGTTGTTTTCGGCGTTATATTTTCAACTCTTGCTTCTACATTATTTTTTGGCATATTTTACAAAAATTCAATGTTTGATTCGGCTTATGTATCGAGCAGGCAAGCCGTGTCGCAGGCTAACGAGACCGTTTCTAATTATGTTTCGTCAATAAAAAACAAGCTTGATAACCTTTGCGATGAAATGAACAGCTGTACCGATACCTCGTCGCTTCAAAATGCAATATCAACTGCATCCAGACTTGAAGAAGATATATATTGCGTGATGCTTTATGATATGCAGGGCAATTTGCTTTTAGACGGAAACGACAACAACGACAAAGTAAAAAGCAACCCTACTAATTTATCGTTTGACAAAGCCGCTTTTTCCGGACTTACTGACGGATACGCAATTACTCAACCCCACGTAAATACGATTTACGAAAACAAATATCCGTGGGTTGTAACAATTGCAAAAAAAGAATATTCAAATCTTTATGCCCGCCAGGTTTTTGTTGCGATTGATTTCAAATTCTCGTCAATTGCAAAATATATTGATAAAGTGAGCATCGGTCAAAGGGGTTATTGCTACATTATCAATTCAAAAGGCGAAATTATTTATCACCCACAGCAGCAAATTCTTTTTTCGGGATTAAAAAAGGAAAATACCGATGAGATTTTTGACCTTGCAGACGGAATACACAGGAAAAGAAATAACATTTATAACATATCCTCCCTTACCTCGTGTAATTGGAAAATAGTAGGTGTAAGCTTTAATGACGAAATAACACAAGCAGTAAAAAGCCAAATAATCATCGGCTCTGCATTTGCGATTTTATTCAGCCTTTTTATATCGGTTTTGGTTTATTTTATTCTTTCAAGAACTGTTACAAGACCTGTCAGAAGGCTTGTTGATTCAATGCAAAAATTTGAAAAGCAGGCGGAATCATTTGAATACAAGGCAGATATGAGTAACGTTGTGGAATTCAAAACGCTTTCGTCATCGTTTGAACATATGGTGCTTATGATTCAGTCGCTTATGGAAAAGGTTCACAATGAAGAAATTGTTCTCAGAAAGACGGAACTGAAAGCCTTGCAGGCTCAAATCAATCCTCATTTTCTTTATAATACGCTTGATTCAATTCAATGGATGTGTGAGCAGGACAACAGCAAGGACGCAGTCAAAATGGTGGGCGCACTTGCAAAGCTTTTCAGAATAAGCATAAGCCACGGCAATGAATTTATAACAATAAGCGACGAACTCAAGCACGCCGAAAGCTATCTTATTATTCAAAGTTACAGGTACAAAAACCAATTTACCTATTCATTTGATGTTGACAAAAGCGTTTTGGGCTATATGTGCAACAAAATCACAATTCAACCGTTTATTGAAAATGCAATTTATCACGGGCTTGACCGAATGGTTGACGAGGGCGAAATTAAAATTATTGTCCGTCGCCAAGGCAAGGATATTGTAATAATCGTTAAGGATAACGGACTGGGAATGACGCAGGAGCAATGCCAAACCATTCTTCAAAAGGATAGAAGCGACTCAAAAGGTATCGGTGTTAAGAATGTAAATGACCGACTGAAAATATATTTCGGAGAGGAATACGGAATTACGATTGAAAGCGAGCTTGACGTCGGCACAACCGTAACGATTAAAATTCCAAAAATTGAGAAAGGACAAGAAAATGAATATTAAAAAAGCGACTGCCTTGCTCACTCTTACTTTTTTTCTTATTGCAGTCCTGTTTGGCTGTGCAAAAGCCGCAGAATTTGACAACAAAAGCAACAATATTGCAATAATAACAAAAGGAAGCGACTCAACTTTTTGGAACGATATGAAAAACGGAGCGCTGTCTGCGGCAACCGAATACAATGTAAACGTCACATTTGAAGGTCCTGAAAACGAAGAGGATTACAACGCCCAAAACAAAATGATTGAAAACGCAGTTTCAAACAATGTAGGCGTCATAATTCTTTCAGCGATAGATTTTGAAAAAAATGCCGACGCCGTTCAAAAAGCCATTGACAGCGGAATTAAGGTAATCACGGTTGACAGCGACGTTGATGTAAACGGCAAGGAGCTTTTTGTGGGTACAAACAATATTGAAGCCGGAAAAAAAGCGGCAAAGCAGGCGGTCGATTTGTGCAACGAGCAAAAGTCTATTAATATAGGTATAGTAAATTACGGCGCAAATACCGAAAACGGCAAACAGCGATTAAAAGGATTTACCGATTATATAAACAAAATAGATAATGCAAAAATTGTTGATACGGTTAATGTTGAATCAAACAAAGAAAGTGCAACCGCCGGTGCCAAAAAGCTGCTTAAAAAGCACAAGCAAATCAATGTGCTAATAGGCTTCAACGAATGGTCAACCATCGGGGTGGCGTATGCAATAAAGGAATTAAATTTGAATAACAAGGTTTTCGGCATAGGCTTTGACAGCAACGTCAACTGCGTAAATATGCTTGAAAGCGGAGAGATAGATACACTGATTGTTCAAAATCCTTTTTCTATGGGTTACACCTCGGTTTCAAAAGCGTCTGAAATACTGTCGGGCAAAAAATCGCAAACAAGCACAATTGAAACCGATAGCTATGTTGTAACTCGAAAAAATATGTTTTCACCTGATATTCAAAAAATACTTTTCAGCTTTAACGAAAGCAGTAATTAACAAATATTCAAAACGGCTTTGACGGTCAATTTTGGCTTGTCAAAGCCGTTTTTTATGCTTTTTGGGTAGTAATTTTAACATAATAAATCATAAATATCGTAATTTTTTATACACTTTGAATAAAAAATCACATTCAATTTTAAATCTACCAAAGATATAATAAAGACACACAATGACTTAACGAAAAATTTTAAGGAGGTAATCTTTATGAAAAAGATGAAAAAGTTATTGGCATTATTATTAGCAGTAGTAATGGTAGTAGGTTTTGCAGCTTGTTCTTCAAAAAAGGATGGCGGCGGCACAACAAAGGCGGCTTCGTCTGCCAAAGGTGAGATATCGGTATTCTATTACACCTTCAGCGATGCATACATTTCAACCGTTCGTTCATCAATGGATAAAATCTTGAAAGACGGCGGCTATACCTATAACGATTACGACGCAAACGGCAACCAGACAACACAGACCGAGCAGGTTCAAACAGCACTCGCAAAAGGCTCATCAATGCTTATTGTCAATGTAGTTGACACAGGCTCAAATGACGCAGCTCAAAACATTGTCAATCTTGCAAAGGCTAAAAACGTTCCTGTAATCTTCTTTAACCGTTCTGTTGACCAGTCGGTTATTGAAAGCTATGAAAAGTGCGTATTCGTAGGAACAGACTACGAACAGGCAGGTCACATGCAGGGTCAGATGATTGGCGAATACCTTGTAAACAACTATGACAAACTTGACCTTAACGGCGACGGCAAAATCAGCTATGTAATGTTCAAGGGTCAAGAGGGCAATATGGAAGCAATCGCACGTACAAAGTACGGCGTTGAGGACGCTAACAAGGTTCTTGAAAAAGCAGGAAAGCCTGACCTTGAGTTCTATGATGCAGCTAACAAGAACAAATATCTTGTTGACCAGGACGGCTTATGGTCATCGGCAGCAGCTACAAACTATATGAGCACAGCTCTTGCTCAGTACACAGAATCAAACAAAAATATGATTGAACTTGTAATTGCCAACAACGACGAAATGGCACTCGGCGCAGTATCTGCTCTTCAAACAGCAGGCTACAACAAGGACGGCAAAAAGGTTATTCCTGTATTCGGTGTTGATGCAACAGACGCAGCTAAATCAGCTATCAAGTCAGGCTCAATGATTGGTACAATCAAGCAAGACGCACAGGGTATGGCTACAGCAATCACAACAATTATGGGTAATTACCTCAACGGTGCAAACGCACTTGACAGTATTGACACTGCAAACGTAGTAGGCACTTGGAGAGTAAATATTCCTTATTCGGCTTACACAGCAAATTCAGAAAATAATATAAATTAACTTCACAAAATACGGTTGGGGCTTTTTGCCTCAACCGTACTATTCAAAGCAGATAGGAGAGATACATATGCAAAACAATATAAATAAATCCGTTTCTGCGACTGACAAAGATATATTGTTAAAAATGGTTGATATAGAAAAGACTTTCCCGGGTGTCAAAGCGCTTGACCATGCACAGCTGACGGTCAAAAAAGGAACAGTTCATGCACTTATGGGTGAAAACGGCGCCGGCAAATCAACACTTATGAAATGTCTTTTCGGTGTTTACAGCAAAGACAACGGTCACATTTATGTCGATGGAAAAGAGGTTAATTACAAAAACAGTAAGGAAGCCCTTGAAAACGGCGTTGCAATGGTACATCAGGAGCTCAACCAAGCGCTCAAGCGTAATGTTATGGACAATATGTGGCTCGGCAGATTTCCAAAGGTTTCAAAATATCTTCCTTTCACAAGTGAAAAGAAAATGTATGACGAAACAATGAAGGTTTTTAAAGACCTCGAAATAAACGTTGACCCGAAAGCCGTTATGAGCACAATGTCGGTTTCGCAAAGGCAAATGGTTGAAATTGCCAAAGCCGTTTCCTACAATTCAAAAATAATTGTTTTTGATGAGCCAACCTCCTCGCTTACCGAGGAAGAAGTTGAACATCTTTTCCGTATTATCAATATGCTTAGGGACAGAGGCTGCGGCATTGTTTATATTTCTCACAAAATGGAGGAAATTTTGCGCATAAGCGACGACGTTACAATTATGCGTGACGGCAAATGGATTGCCACAAAGGCAGCAAGTGAGCTTACCATGGACGAAATCATTAAGCTTATGGTTGGCCGTGAACTTACAAACCGTTATCCTGAAAAAGACAATAAAATCGGCGATGTTCTTCTTAATGTCGAAAATTTAAGCGGCGAATATACAAACCTTAATAATGTTTCATTTCAGGCAAGAAGAGGAGAAATCCTTGGTGTGGCAGGGCTTGACGGCTCAGGAAGAACTGAGCTGCTTGAGCAAATATTTGGAATAACCACCAAAAAAAGCGGAAAAATCACACTTGACGGCAAAGAGGTTAGAAACAGAAATCCGCACGAATCAATCAAAAACGGCTTTGCCCTTTTGACTGAGGAAAGACGTGCAACAGGTATTTTCGGAATTTTGAATATCAGAGAAAATACTACAATTTCAAGCTTAAAAAAATATCAGACCGGTCCGTTTCTTAATAAAAAGAAAATGAAGGACACGACTGACGAATATATAAAATCCCTTAGAGTTAAAACTCCTAATCAGGAAACAAAAATCAGCTCGCTTTCAGGCGGTAATCAGCAAAAGGTTATCCTTGCAAGGTGGCTTTTGACTGACCCTACCGTACTTCTTCTTGACGAACCGACAAGAGGTATCGACGTAGGCGCAAAATACGAAATTTATCAGCTTATTCTTGACCTTGCCAAAAAAGGCAAAACAGTCATTATGGTTTCTTCCGAAATGGCAGAGCTTTTAGGCGTATGCGATAAAATTCTTGTTATGTCGGGCGGCAGGCTCTCAGGTGAGGTTGACGCAAAGACTACTAATCAGGAAGAGATTATGACACTTGCGGCAAAATATGTATAAGGAGGATTTCATTATGGCTGACACAAGTATAAAAAAGGTTAAGCGTTCACGTATCTCCCTTTGGGTTGAAAAATTCAAAGCGGCAGACAAGGACGACAAAAAAAGATTAATTACAGATTTATTATTTAACAACGCAATGTATATCATCATTGCAATAGCGGTGATTTTTATTGCAATCAAGGTTCCGGCATTTTTGAGCGTATCGTCAATAGTTAATATTGTTTCGCTCACCGCCGCAAAACTTCCGATTGCTTTGGGTATTGCAGGTTGTATCGTATTAACAGGTACGGATATTTCGGCAGGTCGATGTGTAGGTCTTACCGCCTGCGTTGCGGCTTCGCTTTTGCAAATGACAGGCTATGCCAACAAAATGTTCCCAAATCTTAATACGATGCCGCTTTGGATTGTATTTCTTGCAGTAATTGCAATCGGCGCAGTTGTTGGCCTTGTAAACGGATTTTTTGTTGCTAAGTTTAAGCTTCATCCGTTTATAGTTACTCTTTCAACCCAGCTTATTGTATTTGGTACTGTTCTTATGTACCTTATGATCGGCGGCAACAACGGTCAAACTCTTTCAGGTCTTGACTCGTCTTACACAAGCTTTATCACCGGTACGCTTTTCAATGTCGGCGGTGTTGCCATTCCTAAATATGTTCTTTATTCCGCAATTTTAACAGCAATTATGTGGGTTATTTGGAATAAAACAAAGTTTGGCAAAAATATGTTTGCCGTAGGTTCAAACGAAGAAGCAGCAAGAGTATCGGGCGTAAATGTATTTATGACAATCTTAATGGTATTTGTGCTTGCAGGTGTTATGTACGGTATCACAGGCTTTATTGAGGGCGCTCGTATTGCTTCTTGCTCTGCAAACACAGGTCTTAACTACGAATGTGACGCTATTGCGGCTTGCGTAATCGGCGGTGTATCATTTGTAGGCGGTACAGGTAAAATCAGCGGTATCGTTATCGGCGTACTTCTTTTACAGATTATTTTTGCCGGTCTTAACTTTCTTTCCGTATCCGCAAATATGCTTTACATTATCAAAGGTGTAATCATTCTTGTTGCTTGCGCAATTGATATGAGAAAGTATCTCGCAAGAAGATAATAATTAACCACCGTTTTTGAAAGGCAGTGAAAAATATGAACGAAAACGACACAATAAATCTTAACACCGAAAGGAAACCCGGGGGACTTTACCGAAACATAAAAATGTCTGTAAAAACGGCAGACAAGCTCATCCTTGTCGGAATTATCGTTCTTATCGCCTGTATGATTTTTGCGGTAAGTCATGCAGGATTTACTGTCACATTCAATACAGACGGCGGCTCACAAATAGATAATCAAAAGGTTATGTACGGTCAGCTTGTTGATATTGAAGAAAATCCCGTTAAAGAGGGCTACACCTTTACGGGCTGGTATTTAGACAAGGATTGCACTAAGCAATTTGATATTAATAAAGACACTGTAAGCGACAGTCTGACTCTTTATTCGGGTTGGGAAAAGAAATAAAGGAAAAAGTTATATTTGTTTTGCAAATGACAAATTAAGCATAACTTAATAAATATACAAAAATAAGCCAATGCATGGGAATAATCGTCCTTTATGCATTGGCTTGATTTTATTAAGGGAAATTTTTATTTTAAACGGCTTGTTTCTTGATATTGACGCAATTATAATATATAATTAAAACAAAACAGATATATTAATTTAGGAGATAAATATGGGAGATAAAAATTTTATTGCCGGAATAGGCTGTACCAACGTTGACATTCTTTATTCGGGAATTGACAGATTGCCGAACGAGGGCGAAGAAATATATGCAAAGCATTTTTCGCTTCAGCTCGGCGGCGGTGTTCCCGCAACGCTTATAAATCTCGGTAGGCTCGGTATTAAGACTAAAATTGCGACAGAGCTTGGAGATGATATTTTTTCAAACTATGCAAGGCAGGAATTTGAAAAATGCGGCGTATCCCCTATTAATCTTTATAAAGGTGATGACGATATTCCGCTTAATGTTACAAGCGCTATGATTACAAGCAGGGACAGAACGTTTATGTCCTACGGTCACGGAAGCGTTGAGGCAACGCCCGACGCACTTGATGCGGCTTACAAAATGTGCACCGGCGCAAAGATAGTTATTATGCACACAGGCGGCTTTTTGCCTGTGTATAAAAAGCTTAAAAGCGAGGGTACAATGCTTGTTTTCGACTGCGGCTGGGACGATAATTTGAGCCTTGAAAACTACAAGGAGCATCTTGAGCTTGCCGATTATTATACCCCAAACCAAAAGGAAGCGCTTAAAATAACAGATACCGACACTCCGGAAAAAGCGGCTGACGTTTTATCAAATTATTTTGAAAAGGTTATCGTTAAGCTTGATAAAGACGGCTGCCTCGGAATGGAAAACGGAAAGAAATTTTATGTCAGTCAAGTTGACGATTTCAAGCACGTTGACTCAACAGGCGCAGGCGACGCATTCCTTGCAGGCTTCATTTACGGCTTATACCACGAAAAAAGCTTTGAGGATTCAATCAAATTCGGCAATATTACAGGCGGAAAGTGCGTTACCAGTGTTGGTTGCTTAAGCTCATCTTGCACCGAGCAGGAGCTTCTTGAAGTAAAGGAAAATTATTATAAATAAGCAAAAGCCGACTAATCAAACGTTAGATTAGTCGGCTTATTTTAATCATAATATTTATCAAGCTCGTATTCGCATTTTTCGTATTTTTCAATCTTTGGCTCTTTATAAATTTTACCTCGGCAAACAACCATATATGGCTGAGATAGCGCACGAAAATCATCAAGCGGATTTGAATTTGACACGAGGATATCGGCGCACTTGCCGACCTCGATACTGCCTGTAATATCATCAATTCCCAAAATTTTCGCATTATTGAGAGTGGCGGTATAAAGCGCAAAAGCAGGCGATACGCCGACGTTCTTTTCAAAATAATGAAGTTCACGCCACATATTATAATGGGTGGTATAGGGGCAGCCCGTATCTGTTCCCAGCCCGACGGTAATGCCGTTTTCAAGCGCTGTTTTTGAGCCTAAAATCATATTGTTATAAACAATGTTTGAATTATATTGCACCGCCTCGCTGATACCCAAGGTTTCACGTTCAAATTTTGCCATAGGAAGCGCAGGCGAAATTGTGCAAACCAAAACGGCATTGTGCTTTTTGAAAGCATCAATTTCCCTTTGGGTAAGAGTAGAGCCGTGCTCGATTGAATCAACTCCGTTTTCAACGGCACACCTTACACCCTCAGGGCTTTGAACGTGAGCAGCAACTTTAACACCGTAGCCGTGCGCCCTGTCACAGCAAGCCTTAATCATACCTGCCTTCATCATAAGCTTACCCGGCTCACCCTTAACCTTAGCGTCCATAACTCCGCCCGTAATCATCAATTTAATTAAATCTACGTTTTGACTTTTCAATTCGTCAACCATTTTGACTGCGTCCGCCACGGTTTGGGCAGGACGTGTAACAGAGCCTACCATATGGCCGTTCGGCACGCCGATAGCAAAATTCGCTGCCAAAATCCTCGGTCCGTCAAGCTTTCCGGAATTAATCTTATCACGCAGGCGGGTATCAAGATTATCAAGTCCACCGACCGCACGAACGGTGGTAACACCTGCCATCAAGCCCTGCATTGCATAGGCATGGCACATTTTAAGCACAAGCTCTCTTGAAAGGGCTGAGGAAAGCGCAATTTTAGTTAAAAGAGTGGTTTTCATCGGCTTGTTTTGCGGCTTGCCGCCTGCAGGAAGATGAACGTGCAAATTGATAAGCCCCGGCATTAAATATTTGCCGCTTAAATCAATAACTTCATCGCTTACACTCGGAGTAACACTGCCGATTTCAACAATTTTTCCGTTTTCAATCGCAACGTCAATATTTTCCCTTGCCGCCATATCCTTCGTGCCGTCAAGAAGAGTGCAATTTTTAAATATCGTTTTCATAAAATCACCTGTAACAATTATAATAGAAAAAGGTCTATTTTTCAATTTGCCATAATGCATAAAAATTAGGGGCTTTTATGTACGAATTGCACAAAAGAATTACAAAAAATAAGAGGCGAACAATGTTCGCCCCTACGGTAGATTTTCTTTTATCATTGTAGGGGCGATTATCAATCGCCCGTCTGCATTATTCTTCTATAATTGCTTCGGTAACTCTTTGAGCAGCCTTGCCGTCGTCAAGATAATTAAACTTATCATTAAACGCCTTATATTTTTCGTCATAGCTTCTGTCCGTCTCGGCATTCTTGATAGCCTTAATCAGCTCGTCCTCGGTTTGAACAATCGGACCGGGAAGCTCATCAAGGTCAATATAAAAGCCACGGATTTCATTGCCGTATGCCTCAAGGTCATACATATAGAAAATTTCCGGTCTTTTAAGGTTTGCATAATCGAAAAATACCGATGAATAGTCCGTTACAAGCAAGTCGGAAATGACATAAAGATGATTGATATCATTCACCTTTGACACATCATAAACAAAGCCCTTGTATTTATCAAAATCAAAGGAATTTGCAACAAGATAATGCGCCCTGAAAAGGATAATATATTCATCGCCGAGATTAGCTTTCAGCTTGTCAAAATCAACCTCGGTTTTATATGTGTAGCCTATGCCTGCCTGATGCTGATTGTCACGCCAAGTAGGTGCATAAAGAATATATTTTTTGTCCCTCGGAAGCTGTAATTCACTTACTATATCTTCAATGTCCTTTTGAGTATAATTTGCCAAAAAGTCATTTCTCGGATAGCCAAGCTCCAAAACAGTATCCGTTCTGCCGATAGCCTCCAAATTCCAAGCGGAAATAAATTTTTCTGCCGCAAAGTGCGACGGGGCAAGAATATATTTAAACTTGCTTGCATCAACCTTATATTTTTCACGGATTTCGCTTTTTGAATTCATAGCGTTGTCGGAAATATTAATATCATAGCCAAGACGTTTAAGCGGCGTGCCGTGCCAAAGCTGAATATAAACTTGGTCGTCCTTAGGATAAATATGGTCGCTCATTCGATAGTTATAAACCCAATACTTAGCCGTTGCCGCCGCAATTTCATAATCCTTTGTATTAACCGTGACTATATAAGTATTAGGGTTGTCCAAAACAAAGGTAAACTGCTTAGGATTGCGAAAAGCCCACACGAAAGTATAATCCTCAAATTTTTCCTGAGTAAGCATATATTCATAAATTGCCTTTGGACTGTCGCCGTAGCTTCTGCCGTCAAAGGTTGAAAACAAAATAACCTTAGGGTCGGTTTTAATCCTGTCTCTTATTTCATCATAAGATTTTTTTCTGCTTTCAAGGAGAATTTTACGTGACTCTTTACGAAAACCCGACTGCTTTTTTGCAATATTAATCGCAAATTTCTTAATAGCCTCAAAAAGTTCTTTTTTATAATTTCGCTTTTTCGGAGCATAAAGAGTTTCAATATTATCTTTATCAAGCCACATACTTGCGCCTCCTCTTTAAATACAGTTTATAACTTATTATATATTATAATAAGCAAATCGTCAACAAGCATTGTCAATAAAATAACAAGTGCGTTAATATGTTTTAATCATTTCAAAATTTTGACTTTTAAGAATTCTTAATAAATCGCAATTATTATTAATTTTCTCTTTTGTAATAATACCGCCTCGTGCCGTGTGAGCCTTGGTATGAAAATCAGAGCCTGAACACATCAGCTTGCCGCTTTCCCTTGCCCAAACCTCCGCCCTTTTGTTAAGCTTCTCATTCGTTTTTCCGTTATAAATTTCAATACCGTCAATATAATGCTCATCGCATCTTCTTATGCCCGTTCTAAACGGGTGCGCCTGAAACACAAGAAATCCTTTTGAATGACAGAGAGAATATATTTTCTTTTCCCACGGCTTCATCAAATTGCCTGCGCTGTAAAGAAATCCCTCGTCAATGCCGTAAATAAGATAATCGTTAGCCGTGCCGTAATGGCGAAGTTCCATTCCGAGTAATACCGTAAAATCTTTGCCCGATTTTTCAGCCTCCGCTTTCATTCGCCTGTAGCCCGAAAGGTAAAAATCAATCTGCCTTTGCGGGCACCAATTAGGTTCAAAGGTCATAGGGCTGTAGTGGTCGGTAACGACTATTCCGTCATATCCTTTTTCAATATATAATTTTACAATTTCCTCAGGCTCAACTCTGCCGCAACGTGAAACACAACCCGTGTGGCAATGAAGCTCATATTTATATAATTTATTTTCCATAAATTTTAGGATATCACAAACCTAATCTTATAGCAAGAAATTTTAAATATATTTATATCATAAACATTCAATCGTATAAATCTTCAAAATATTATTGACACGCTGTTCTTTTAATTATAATATAAAACCATAAAACAAAAAAGTTTTGGAGATATGGTATGACACACAGAGATTTTGCAAAAAATGCGCCTATGGGGTGGAACAGCTGGGACTGCTTCGGTGCAGCTGTAAATGAAAAACAGCTCAAGGAAAATGCCGAATATATGGCAAAAAATTTAAAGAAATACGGCTGGGAATATATTGTTTGCGATATTCAATGGTATGAACCAAAGGCAAAAGATAACGATTATAACAATTTTACCGAGCTTGATATGGACGAATACGGCAGACTTATCCCTGCCGAAAACCGTTTTCCGAGTGCTAAGGGCGGTCAGGGCTTTAAGCCTATTGCCGACTATGTTCACTCCCTCGGCTTAAAATTCGGAATTCATATTATGCGTGGTATTCCACGTCAGGCAGTGCACAAAAACACAAAAATAAAAGGCAGCAAATTTACTGCCCGTGAGGTTGCGCACCATTTCAGCGTATGCTCGTGGAACACCGATATGTACGGAATGAAAAACTGTGAGGGTGCACAGGATTATTATAACAGCATATTTGAACTTTATGCTAAGTGGGGCGTTGATTTTATAAAGTGCGACGACATTGCGGTAACGGAATTTCGCCAATGGGATACGCCGTACAGCGCATATTATGAAATTGAAATGATTAGAAAAGCTATTGACAACTGCGGCAGAAATATGGTGCTTTCGCTCTCTCCCGGTCCTGCTAAAATCGAAAATGCAAAGCACCTTGCAGAAAACGCAAATATGTGGCGAATGACAGGCGATTTTTGGGATAAGTGGGACAAGCTTCACGATATATTTGACAAATGCTTTTTGTGGCAAAACGAAGTTAAAAGCGGAAATTATCCGGACTGCGATATGCTACCGCTCGGCAAGCTTTGCAAAAACTGTTCATATCACGGTCCTAAAGACAGATACACTCAATTCACAAGGTCTGAACAAATCACAATGATGAGCCTTTGGGGAATTTTTAAAAGTCCTCTTTTCTTCGGCGGCAATATGCCTGAAAACGACGAATGGACGCTCTCGCTTTTAACAAACGAAGAATATCTTAAAATGCATAAAGATTCAAACGGCGCACATCAGCATTACAGAAAAGAAACAAACGGCAAAGGTACCGTCATTTGGGTGGCGAACGGAAAGAAGTGTAAATATGCAGCACTTTTTAATACTAAAGATAAAAAAGCTAAAATCAAATTCAATTTAAGTGATGTTTTGATGCCTGATGAAAAATACAACATTTTTGACATTTGGGCAAAAAAAGAACTCGGCAAGTTCAAAAATTCATTTACTGCCGAGGTTGAACCCCACTCAGCCGTACTGATTAAAATATACAACTAACAAAAATCCCTTCAGACTGTCGATAAAGTGGCTAAACCGTGCCTCGTCGAAAGAAATTCCGTGTTCGAATAAATTTTTCAAAAATTTATAATAAACACTCCATTCCTTTCTCCTCTCCCCAAAAAGCTTACGCTTTTCGGGGACCCCGAATTAAAAAGACGTTTTTGCCTCCCTTGCAAAGGGAGGTGGGTGCAACTTGTTGCACTCAGAGGGATTGGAAAAACGGCAAGGACATTGAGTCCTTGTCTTTTTTGGCACTTTCCGTCTTTTGCTCGGGGGCAGTACCCACGTACAGCACCCGCTCGCAAAATACGAAATTTATCTCACTTTCTCGAAGTCTGACAGCGTGTAGAAATTTACTTATTTTTTTGTTCTCTTTTTTTCTTGGCTTTTTCAGTTTTAAGCTGTTGCTTCATTTCTTTTTGCTTGGCTTCAAGTTTTTTTGCCTCTTGCTCCTCAAGGCGTCTGTTTTCCTCATCACGTGCCTTTGCCTCGTCATACATAGCCTTAATATCCTCATAATGCTTGTAATTCTCAGCCTGAACAATGAGCTTGCCTGCGTCAATATACGGCTTTGCAAGGCGGTTGTAATACGAATTTTCATCCGTCGCCTTTTTAATTAAAGCCTCAATTTCCTTTCTTTCAGCCTTAAGCTTTGCCTTTTTTGCTTTAAGTCTTGATTCGGCATTCTTATCCTTAGCCTTTTTTGCTTTAGAAATTTCAGTTTCAAGTTCTGTCAAAGCGGCAAGATTTTCGTCCTCTTTTGCAAAAAGCTGTTCAAATACCGCATTATCAAAAGGAACAATTTTTCCGCCTGCTTTTGCAATGGCTTTCTTGCTGTACTTTCTGTTTCTTGCGGTTTCGATTGCAGCGCTTCTTTCCTCTCTGTGTTTCTTGGTATCCTTCGGCATAGCCTTTGCATTTGCCATTGCACGTTCAAGTTCTTCGTCACTTACATCTGACAAGCCGTCAATTCCGTTTGCATAAATTCTTTTTGCCTCTTCAAGCCTAAGCTTCCATTCCTCACGGTCAAACTTTTCGACTTCTTCGTTTACCATTTTTGAAATTTCAATATTTTCGTTATATGCTATTGCATCTTTAAGTGCCTTTTTAGCTTGCTTTTTGGCGGCCTTGCCGTCGGCACTTTTAACTGCTTTTTTGAACGAATCAATATCTTTCGGCTCGGCATTTTTCATACTTTGCGCCTCTTCAATAATATCTATTGCATCAACAATATCTTTATCGTTAAGCACGCCGTTGCCATAATCTTCAAACATTGCACGAAGTTTAAGCACCTTAACAATTGCACGCTGGCGAAGTTCCGTCATATCATAAAAGAAATACGGAATAAAGTTTAGGATTGCGCCTATAACCGATAATATAACAATAACGACAAACGCTTTTTTGAAAATATCGTTAATATAAAGAACGTTATAAGGCGAGTTCATTACTTCGCTGATTGATTTGCCTGTTATTGACGATATTTCGCTTGCACGGGCAGAAAGTGTGTTTTCATTAATACCGACCTTTTCATATACAGCAGGCACAATGCCGCTTGTCAAAAGCGTAATAACCGTTCCTATAAGACCGACGGTTGAAAACATACCGTCAATTCTTTCTCCCGTCAAATATTGCTGATAATCACGAATGTCGGCATTTACTGCAGGAGTCAGAATAACGCCGAACGAGGTCATAAGATAGTTAGCGAAAAGAATAATTGCAATATATACAATCATTTTAGGCGGTTCAGCCTGAACAACGGGATAAAGCATAAAAAGAATTATGGCATTGAGCGCATTGGTGAAAATGAGCACCGCTTTTTTGCCCCACTTTTTAATACAAAACGGAGCGGCAAGCATTCCCCAAAGGTTAGCGTTTGCAACAATCATTGTGATTATTGTATAAAGTCCGGCGCCGACGCTGTCATCTTTTGTATTATGGTACTGATAGCACCACTGGAGCATATTGCCGTATGTAGATTCGAGAAATCCTATCCAACCTGCAAGAGAAATAACCCAGAAAAGCTTATTCTTTGCAACTGCACGAAGGGCATCAAAAAATTTGATTTGCACAACGTGGGTTCTTGCCTGAACAATCTTTTCCTGAGTATTTGCAAAAATATATACAGAACAGATTACGCCGAGAATTGCGAAGGGCGGATAAAGAATTCTGTATAATTTCATATCATAAAGGTCATTGTTCGTTGCAACCTTTGCAACAAGCGGCAAAACAGCAGTTGCAATAGACGGAGCCATAGAATACACAACAGACTTAATTGTTAAAACATCCGCTCTTTCCTGAGTATCCGGCGAAAGCACCATAATAAGATTTTCATACGATTCATAAAAGAACATATAGAAAAATTGAAAACCGATATTAAACAAAAGAACGATAAGTGCCTTAACGTTTTGGCTTTCAATTTTTTCATACGGCACCATTACCATACCCACCACAAGCAAGCATGCCGGAAGCGCCATTGACAGCAAATAAGGTCGATACTTTCCCTGCTTACTTCGGGCATTATCAATAATATTAGCCCTTATTGCGGTGGCAGGAAAAGAAACAGCAATACTGATTGCATAAATTATATAAACCTTAGTCGGAGAAATTCCGATAGCATTACCTATAATTACATTTGTAGTGCTCAACGTTAACTGCTGAACACAATAAATCAAGAAATAAACTCCTATTCCGCCGAAGGAATATGCAAATATCTCCTTAAACGGCATATACCTGCCGGGCATAGGTCTTTTCCAATATACCTTTGCGTCAGAAAGAGTTTGCTTAATCTTTCCTATTTCCATAAAAAATTAACCCCTTTTTCTTTTCTGCTTTAAGAAGTACACACTTTATAATTATAAGTATCTTAAATACTTCAAAGCCGTTACAACTAAATATTATATAATATATTCGCTTGTAATTAAATATAAAATACAGTATAATAGATACATATTTCGGAAACGGTGGAAAAATAATGTATCATAGTAAATCTTTTTATTTAGGATATCAAAGCAAAAACAATTTATTTTTACCTAATGTAATAAGCGCTTTTAAAATTCTTGTCGATGAAAGCTATTTTCATTTTACGGATGACGAGGAACACAATTTGTATCCCAAAGGCACAGTCGCTTTTATTCGCTGCACGGCAGGCAACGGCAAAATCTATACAAAACACGGTGAATTTGAATTAAGCGAAAACGATTATATCTTTTTAAATTTCCACGATATTATCAAATACAAGGCTATGGGGCAAATTTGGGGATACCGTTGGACTAACTTTACATATCACGGCTGCAAAGATTTTGTCCTTGGCAAAATAGGCAAAAGTGAGGTCAGCGATGACGAAGAAAAATATTTTGAAAAGCTTATAGGAATAGGTCAAAACGTTGAAATTTCAAACTATGTCAGTTTCATTTTTCTTGCATATTACTATAACGTTTGCAGAAAAGAAGAAATAAGTGAAATTCTTAATCTTGACACCTCACACCGCAGGCTGATTGACGATATTTGCTCATTTATATCGCAAAAATTATTTACGAAAATAACGGTTGACGCCGTGTCGGCATTTTTCAATATCACCCCTCGCAGACTTCACCAAATTTTTATCAAGGAACTTAATATTTCACCAAAAAAATACATAACCAAAAAGAAAATGGAGGAGGGTTACAGGCTGCTTGTTCAAACCTCTATGCCGATTAACAAAATAAGCGAATTACTGTGTTTCAGCTCACCGTATCATTTTACAAATGAGTTTAAAAAAATTTTCAACCAAACACCTACCCAAGTAAGAAATATCGAAAAATAAAGGAATGACTATGCAACATACTATATATTGTATATAATATATAATAAACGACTATTTTTAAAATTTGCTTTACAATTCGGGCGTAATATGCTATAATCTTTTCGCTGTAAACGAATTACACGGTTTCGGGGTTTAACTGCCTTGCAGTATTCACCTGCCCGTTACTGAGTTTTGCGTGATACGGCAAATAATATTAAATGAGGTGAAAATTATGACACAGGCTGAAAAGCAAGCAATTATCAAGGAGTATGCTACTCACGAGGGTGACACAGGTTCACCGGAAGTTCAGGTTGCAGTTCTTACAACAAGAATCAACGAGCTTACAGAGCATCTTAAGGTTCATAAGAAGGACCATCACTCAAGACGTGGTCTTTTAAAGATGGTTGGTCACAGAAGAAACCTTCTCGTATACCTTTACAATAAGGATATCGAAAGATACCGTGCTCTTATCAAAAAGCTTGGCATCCGTGATACACTCGACAGATAATTTGTCACTTAGGCAAGCATGGCTGACGGTCAATGCTTGCCTTGTTTACTTTTTTGTAATTTAAGGAGGCGCAGACAATAGTAGTAAACCGAGTATGTAAATTATAATTTGTGTATTGGGTTTATTACTATTGCACCTCCTTGATTAAATAAATAAAATTTAAAGAAATGAGGTACTAAAATGTTTTTCAAGAATTTTAAAGTTTGGGAAACCGAGCTTGCAGGCAGAAAGCTTACACTTGAAACAGGCAAAATGGCAGGCCTTGCAAATGCTTCAATTATGGCTCGCTACGGCGAAACAGAAGTTCTTTGCACAGTAACAGCGTCTGCAAAGCCACGTGAGGGCGTTGACTTCTTCCCTCTTTCGGTTGACTATGAGGAAAAAATGTATGCGGTAGGCAAAATTCCGGGTTCATTCCTTCGCAGAGAAGGCAGAGCAGGAGAAAAGGCAATTCTTACATCCCGTTGTATTGACCGTCCTATCCGTCCGCTTTTCCCAAAAGATTTAAGAAACGATTGCTCAGTTGTTGCAACAGTTATGTCAGTTGACCCTGACTGCTCACCTGAGATTACTGCCGCTATCGGTGTATCTGCCGCTATCGCTATTTCGGATATCCCTTGGGACGGCCCAATCTCTTCTGTAAATGTTGGTATTGTTGACGGCGAAATCGTTATCAACCCAACTCTTGAGCAAAGAGCAAAGACTGACCTTACACTTACGGTTGCATCAACAGCTGACCTTGTTGCCATGATTGAAGCAGGCGGCAACGAAATTGATGACGAAACAATGTTTAATGCTATTATGGCAGGTCACGAAGAAAACAAGAAGATTGTTAAGTTTATTCAAGGCATTGTTGACGAAGTCGGCAAGCCTAAGTTTGAATATGAATCATCCGATCCTGATCCTGAAATTATGAAGGAAATTGAGGACTTCTGTATTGAGGACGTAAAGAAAGCTCTTGACACAGATGACAAGCTTGTTCGTGACGAGGCTCTTCTTCCTATTTATAATGCAGTTCACGAGAAGTTTGACGAAAGATTTGAGGGCAACGAGGGCAAGATTGAAGAAATTATGTATCTTGTTCAAAAACACGTTGTTCGTGCTTGGCTTAAGGACGAGCACAAGAGAGTTGACGGCAGAGGCATTGACGAAATCCGTCCTCTTAACGCAGAGATTGACCTTCTTTCAAGAGCACACGGCTCAGGTCTTTTCACAAGAGGTCAAACACAGGTACTTTCAGTTACTACTCTCGGCCCAATGTCAGACGCTCAGCTTCTTGACGGTCTTGACGAGCAAACTGAAAAGAGATATATCCATCACTACAACTTCCCGTCATACTCTGTAGGCGAAACAAAGCCTTCAAGAGGACCGGGCAGACGTGAAATCGGTCACGGTGCACTTGCTGAAAAAGCACTTGTTCCTGTTCTTCCGTCAGTTGATGAATTCCCTTATGCAATCAGAGTTGTATCTGAAGTTCTTTCATCAAACGGCTCAACTTCGCAAGGCTCAATCTGCGGCTCTACTCTTTCACTTATGGCTGCAGGCGTTCCTATCAAGGCTCCCGTTGCAGGTATCAGCTGCGGTCTTATCACAGGCGACGACGGCGTATACGGCGACTTTATGACAATGGTTGACATTCAGGGTCTTGAAGATTTCTACGGCGATATGGACTTCAAGGTTGCAGGTACTAAGAAAGGTATCACTGCAATTCAGATGGATCTTAAAGTTCACGGTCTTACTCCTGAAATCATCAAGGAAGCTTTTGCTAAGACTCATAAGGCAAGAAATTACATTCTTGATGAAATTATGCTTCCATGCATCAGCGAGCCGAGAAAAGAGCTTTCAAAGTATGCTCCTAAGATGTATACACTTTCCATCAACCCTGACAAGATTGGCGATGTTATCGGCAAGGGCGGCAAGGTTATTCAGGAAATTCAGGCTGACTACGATGTTAAGATTAACATTGAAGAGGACGGCAGAGTATATATCAGCGGCATTGACGCAGATAAGTGCAAGGGTGCTGTTGAAATTGTTAAGCTTATTGCTACCGACCCTGAGGTTGGTTCATTCTACAACGGTGTTGTAACAAGAATTATGAACTTCGGCGCATTCGTTGAAATTGCACCGGGCAAGGAAGGTCTTGTTCATATCTCTCGCCTTGACGTTAAGAGAACGGAAAAGGTTGAGGACGTTGTAAACGTCGGCGATTCCGTTATCGTTAAATGTATTGAAATTGACGACCAGGGCAGAATCAATCTTTCAAGAAGAGATGCTTTAATCGAACTTGAGGGAATGAAACCTGAAAACGAAATTGACGAAACACCGAGAAAGCCACGCAGAGATAATCACAGACGTGACAATAACAGAAAGTAATTAATTTTTCAATAAACCTGCCGAATTGAGTAATTATACTCGGCAGGTTTTTCTTTTCTTTTTTTGATACAGATTTTGTTATTTTATTGACAAAATTTGTAATAGTGCTATAATTGTATTTGTACGTTTTTAGGAAATTAAATCAAAAAATTACGCTTTGCGTAACGGAGGAAAAATTATGAATATTTTTATGATTGGCGGCACAGGCCTTCTTGGCTGTGAAGCTGCAACCCAGCTTATCAAAATGGGTCACAAAGTAACAAGCGTTGCTTTGCCACCTCTTCCTCAGGGTGCTCCTATTCCTGAAGAAATGAAAATCGTTTTCGGCGATATTAACAAAAAGAGCGACGAAGAAATTGAAGAAATGCTCAAGGGCAACGATGTATTCATCTATGCCGCAGGTGTTGATGAGAGAGTTGAATTCCCTCATCCTGTTATGGATTATTATGACAAGTTCAACAACGCTCCTCTTAGAAGAATCTTCCCTCTTTGCAAAAAAGTCGGCGTTAAGAGAGCAGTAGTTCTCGGCTCATACTTTGCTTATCTTACAAAGAGCAGGCCTGATATGAGACTTCAGCAGAGAAACCCGTATTTCAAGGCAAGAATGATGCAAGAGGATATCTGCAAGAATGCTGTTGACGACAACTTCTCAACTTGCGTACTTGAACTTCCTTACATTTTCGGCACACAGCCGGGCAGAAAGCCTGTATGGACTATCCTTATTGAGCAGCTCAAGGCTATGGACAGCCTTCCGTTCACCCTTTATCCAAAGGGAGGTACTGCAATGCTTACTTGCCGTCAGGTAGGTCAGGCTATCGCAGGTGCTGCTGTTAGAGAAAAGGCAGGTTTTGAGGCAATCCCTGTTGCTATGTATAACATGAAATGGGATAAGTTCCTTAAAATCGTTTACGAAGCAAGAGGCATGGGTCCTAACAGAAAGATTGTCGGCGTTCAGCCTTGGATGATGAAGCTTGGTATGATCGGCATTGCCAAGGATTACAAAAAGAGAGGCATTGAGTCGGGTATGGACCCATTCAACCTTCCTGATATTATGAACCTCGACCTCTTTATTAACAACCAGTATACTAAGGAACTCGGCGTTCAGGAAGACGATATTGAAGCAGCAATCACTGATTCAATCCGTGTTTCTCAGGCATCATACGACGGCAAGGTTAAGCTTCTTGAAATGAAGGGCGAATAACGTCGAAAGAAACTACGTGTTTGAGAAACGGGCGAACAATGTTCGCCCCTACGGCATTCCTTTCTCATTTTTCCCGAATAAAAAGCGGTGAAACTTTAATTATCATTACATAACAAAAAACCAAGGATTTATATCCTTGGTTTTTTTGTTACCGATTTTTTGAATTGATATGATTTTTAAGCACAAGATTTATATATTGTGAAAGCGACCTATCATCACACTCCGCCTCATATTTAATCTTTTCCAGAATGTCGGCGTCAATTGTTATGCTTATTTTTTCCTTAAGCGGTTTCAATGGCTTCATTTTGTCGCATCTCCTAATATATAATATCCTTTGGTCAATGAGATTATACTATAAAATAGTATTTTGCATTGACAAGTAGGATAAAGTAGGATAAAATAAGATTGATTTAAAGTTTATTTTATCAAATTCAGGCTTTAAATTTTAGGAGGTAGAATATGAAAAAGAAAGCCATTATTTCAGCAGTGGCAGGTGTGATTATTGTGCTTGTAGGGATAATAGTATTCCTGCTTGTCAAAGGTATTTCGCCTGCCGACACAAAAACCAAATCAACGCCCAAAAACGAAACAGGGATAACAGTGGAGCAATCGTCAATCAGTTTTGCAAATATGAAGCTTGATAACGATAAACTACACCTTACAGATGAGCAAAAAGAAGTTTTAAAATACTTTGATAATGATTATTTTGACATTCAGGATTATGATTCTCTTCAAAGATATCCCGACGTTTACAAGGGTGCGCAAATCAGCTTTGGTGCTTATGTAAAAAAGATAATCAAATCAACCGATACTGATTATGAAATTCTTGTTGATACATTTTACAGCGGTGATTTAGGCTACTTTGATGATGCGGTTAAGGACAATTTAAAGGGTGACTATATAGTAATCAAGGGCAAGCAGACCAGCAAAAGGCTGATTGAGGGCGACGCAATAAATGTTTACGGTAAATATACAAGCGTCGATACATATACTGTAGACGGCAAAAGCTACACCGTGCCTACAGTCAATGTTTACAACACAAGTGACGTAAAGCGCTTCGACCTTGACACAATCAAGAGCGTTGCCACTTATATTTTCGGTCCGAACATTAAATTAAGCAACCCAAATAAAGACGGTATGGTTACTTGGTTTTATTCATATCTTGTAACTCTTGACAATCAGTCAAATAATAATTTTAAGAGTTTTGTTTTTTCTCAGGAATCGGGCGACGTTTCCGATTTGAGAAATTATGAAGAGGACAATTACGGCACAAGAGAGCTTTACATTGCAGCAGATTTAAATCATTATTTAATCACGGTTTATGACAAAGACACAAAAATTATGAACCTTGAATATTACGACAAGGATTTAAACAAATTGTGGAGCCGTGAATTTGATGACGTCACAATGTTTCCTATGGATTACACAAGCAACGAAATAATGCTTGTTGCCGACAATGACCTTTATGTAATCGACACAAAGGACGGCAAGGACAAAATTACTCCTGCATTCGTAGGCGAAAAGGCAAAAGTCATTATGACAGACGACGGCGCAATTCTTATCGGCGCAAACAAAAAAGATTTAGTAATGAAAGTTGACAACAAAGGCAAAATCATTTGGTCAATCGATGCTAAGTATAATATTTTGAACAACAGCGACAATGCATACTATGACAGTGCAACAAACAACATTAACGGCTTGCAGGTTATTAACGGAAAATATGTATTATCATACAACGGTGACGACGGCAGTCAAACAAGTGATGACGAATACAACTTTGGCATAGGCACTTGCTATCTTGTTTTTGACAAGGACGGAAACATCATTCTTGAAGAGCTTGAAGAAAAAAAGACTGACAACGGCAATGACGAGGAAGCTTACACAGAAAATTATGACGAAGAAAGCTATTAACAAGGAGAAATCATAATGAAAAAATTATCAGCATTAGTATTATCATTAATTATGATAATGACGTCGGTTTTTATTGTCCCGTTCAGCGCACAAGCAGATGAAAGTGGCAATACGACATCTGATTTACCTATATCGGGTACGGAAAATGTGTCATTTGAAAATCAGTTCATATCAGATTATAATTGGAAGTATGATATACGATATTATAAAGTGACAATCCCGTCAGCCGGCACATTTGTTTTAAATATTAACGCAACACTTGCAGGAGATGACGATGATGGTGTATTTAGCATTTCACTTACCGATGAAAATGCCAACTATTCTCTAAAAAGCGGATTAAAAGGATATGTAAATGAAACAATTGAATATGATTTACTTGCCGGAGATTATACTTTTAGATTTGTTGCAAACGGAAATGACTGCCCTGTAAATTGTACATTTACCACTTCTTTTACGAAAAAGACACAATCGTTTTATGCTGACAAAAGCACAAAAACATCAAATTTAGCAAAGGCTAATGAAATTAAACTTGACACAATGTATTATGGATTGATGCCCGGAAGCACAAGAAACGGTTGGGGAGGTCAAAATATCGGCTACAAATTTAATTTCAGCGGCGGTGATTTATTCATTTTGTATAACACCGAAAGGGATAGAAAACACACTGAAGATTACTACATCGATTTGTATGATGAAAACGGCAAGACGATTTATAATACTTCTATATGGGACAATGAGAAACAAAATTTTGTAAACACCGTCGGTGATTGCATATATTTCAAAGATTTAAAAGCAGGATTGTATTTTATATCTTTTCAAGAATTTTACGGTCAATTTAATTTCCTTGTAACAAATGATTTGAGCCAATATCAACCCAAACCGCCTATGCCTGAGCCTGTCTTACCTCAGCCGACGCCGCAGCCTACCGTGCCTACTCAAGCGGTTGTGCAAACCAAAAAGAAAATTACCAAGCCGAAAAAGGCAAAAATCAAAAAGGTTAAAGGCTATAAAAAGGCGTTAGAGGTAAGATATGCAAAGGTAAGCGGTGCAAGCAGATATCAAATTCAGGTTGCGACCGACAAGAAATTCAAGAAAAACAAGAAAACCGTTACCGCAAAGAAAAGCAAAACAAAGGTTAAAATCAGCAAATTAAAGAAAAAGAAAAAATATTACGTTAGAGTTCGTGCTTACAAAAGCGTATCGGGCAAAAAGGTTTACGGCGCATGGAGCAAAGTAAAAACCGTTAAAACCAAATAAGCAATAAAGACAAAAAGGAAGAACAAATTTTGTTCTTCCTTTTTTTAGATTTTATACGATATTTATTGATTGTTCGTCGCTTTCTTGCCCGTATTTACAACAAATTGAGTGTGGCAATGAGGGCAGGTCACGTTGATTTTGCCCTTATGGCGAGGGAGGCGAAGCGTTTTTTTACAGCCCTTGCACTTAACGAACTTATGAGTTTTGCGTTGCTTGAATTTATCGTTTTGAAATTTGAAAAAGCCCTTAACGCTGTTTTCAAACTTAATCAACTTTGCATTTTCCGCTCTGCGAGCCTCGATATTTTTTGAAAAAACTCTGAAAATTGCGAAAACAACAAGCACTAAAGCCATAATTTCAATCGCACAATACGTTATTTTTGACACCTTGTAAAAAGCGTTTGCCAAAAGAATTATGACAAAGAAAAAGATTAAAAGCACGCTCCAAAGCTTATCAATGCCATATCTGCCTATCATAAATTGTTGGAACTTATATGCTTGTTTTCTAAAAAATTCTTTCATAATTTTCACCTTTATTGATTATATGCACCGCCGTTGGGACTACCGAAATAGTCCGATGCATTTGATCCGTCATTTGAACTGCCGTTTGAACTGTCATTTGAGCCGTCGCTCGAATTGCCGAAATCCTGCGACTGAGAGTACGAGTTTCCGCTATTAAAATGCGGTGTATAGTAGTAAGTTCTTGACGCAAACAAGCCGCTGATAAGACTAACAACAATCCTTATTATAATTATAATAAGGATAATTTTTAAAATTCTTGAAACACAACCACCACGCCTTGCGGTATATGTGCGTGTGTTTTGATTAGGACTGGTATAAGTGTAGGTATGCGCACCGCCCATATCGCCGAAATCGAAAAAGCTTGAAAACGGGTCTTTTTTAAGCGGATTAATGCCGTTTGTAATATCGCTGTATGCCTGATGATACGTCATATTATCAGGCTCCTTTGCATAAGCGGTACGGATATGGTCCTGTGCGATATTCCACTTGCCGACTGCCGCATTAGCAAGCGCTGAAAGATAATACCAGCGAGCATTTCTGTCCTCAATAGTATTGAGCAAATTAATAGCCTGAGTGTATTGCCCCGTATTTATAAACTGCGCAACAGATTTTAAATAATCGGGTGCACTGTTTGCATTTGCTTTAGCCCTCGTGCCGCTAAACGGAGAATAATATTCACTTTGATTAGCCGTGCCGTTTTTAATTTGGTCATAAGCCGCATTGATTTGCGACATTTTTTCCTCGGCTTCTTTATCGTTTGGATTAAGGTCGGGATGATACTTTTTAGCAAGCTTTTTATATGCCTTTGTGCATTCTTCAACGCTTGCCCCGTCCGGCACTCCCAAAACCTTATAAGGATTAGTTATCATATATATTCCTCAATAATTGATTTTATCAAATGTTACCACGCAATTTTTAAGACGTTATTAACAAATAAAGTATAAGCCATAAACTTTAGTTTAAACATTTTTATTGAAATTTTTAACTTATTTTGGTAGTATAATATAGTAATAAATAACAACGGAGGTTTTAAGCATTATGTATCCTATTTTGCTTACTCTGGGTGAAAATATCGACAAGGTTTTTTCATCCTTTGATTTGTGGGTTTTCCACTTTTTCGGCTCAATGCAATGCACGTTTCTTACATACGTTGCAAAATTTTTCACAACCTTTGGCGACGAGGGATTTATAATTCCGCTCGTTGTTGTGGGCGCAGTTCTTTGCTTATTTAAAAGAACGAGAAAATTCGGCTTATCTCTTATTTTCGCAGTAGTCATCGGCACACTTGTTACAAACATTGTGGTTAAGCCTATGGCACTTAGAGTAAGGCCTTACAATACGCTTCAGGGCAACGCAGATTATTGGAAATGGTATATCGGCGCCGGCGCACTCAGCGAGAGCGACTATTCCTTCCCGTCGGGTCACACAACAGGCGCATTTGAAATCGCAACAGCACTTTTCCTCTGCTTCAAGAGCGAGAAAAAGAAAATTGCTTATCTTTTCCCTGTAATTGCACTTTGCACAATGGGCAGCCGTGTTTACCTTATGGTGCATTATGCAACAGATGTACTTGCAGGTCTTGTGGTAGGTATTGTTGCAGGTGTGCTTGGCTATCTCATTGCTAAGTTTATCGTTAAATTTATTTTTGAAAAGACAAAGCTTGATAATATTGATTTAGGCAAAGTTCTTAAAAAGATAACTGACAAAACAAACGGCAAAGCCGCACCGATTGCAATCGTTCTTGCAGTAGTTTGCATCTTCCTTTATGCATTTATTCCAAGCCTTACAGAGGGCGGCGACAAGGCAATCAGATGCGCATACAACGGCGAATACGATTGCTACAACGAGGCAAGAGTTGACGATAAGGATTATCCGCCGATTGACGGCAAAAATTATTGCAAAATCCATTGGAAGCAGCTCAACGGCGTTGATTGATAATTGCAAAAAATTAACCACCTGTATCAATCGAATACAAGTGGTTTTTTTATATATGTTTATAAAACAAGGCGACCGATGGTCGCCCCTACTACGTCGAAAGAAATTCCGTGTTTGAATGAATTTCTTTCTCACTTTCCGCCTAAAATCATCAATTCTACGAAGCGTAGGGTGACAAATGAGGCAAAAGCTGTTATACTCAAAGCAAGAGGTGAGGAAAATGAATGCTAAAAAGGTCGGCTCATTTATCAAAGAACAACGGCAGGAACTTGGGCTCAGCCAAAAGGAGCTTGCCGAAAAGCTATATATTACCGACAAGGCAGTCAGCAAGTGGGAAACGGGGCGAGGCTTACCCGATATATCATCGCTCGAGCCGCTTAGCAATGCCTTAAACGTAAGCGTGAGTGAAATACTAAACGGCGAAAAATCGCAAAATAACGAAAGCGAAATTGACAACGCAAAGCTTTTGAAAAAACTGAAAATAAAAAAATATATTCGCCTTGCCGCCGAAATTGTAATAACAATAGTCTATGCCTATTGGCTATATATTTTTAAAGACACGTTCAAGGGATTTCAAAATGTGCTCGACTTAGCGCTTCATAAAAATGAAATTGAGCTTTTGAGCGTATTTACGCTTATATTTATTTTTCTTTTCGTTTTATGGCTGATTGTTGAAATAATCACAACGATAATTAACAAAAAAGGTTCTGTTATCAAGGCGGTTATAATTTGCCTGTCCGTCTGCTTCGTTATCGGAGCGTCGCTTAAAATGGCTGATATGGAAAACAGCAGAAGCATTGAATTATATGACGAACCTATTAAAACAGTCAGTTATATTAATTATGACGATTTTTTCAACGACAAGTTCACCACTCAAATACGCATTAATGATACAAACAAATACATAACAAAAAATTATGCTGCAATGTTTGACGGAACTGACAGCGAAAACAATCTGCTGTACACAAAATGCGTTGCCGCTTCAAAAACCGACATTGCAAAGGCTTATTATAACGAGAAGAAAAAATATTACGAAAACAAGGATAAATATTACACTTGCACAAGCGATTATTGCAAATCGGCAAATTTTGACGAAGGATTTTATGTTTTAGACAATTACGGTAACAATGATTTTGAATTGATATTTATAAGAGGTAACGAAGTTTTTGATGTCAATATTACACAAACAAATATCAATGATGAAAAATTTATTAAAGCAATTAAAGATATAAAATAGAAGAAAGCCAAGAGCAAAGGTTCTTGGCTTTTCTTATTTCGTTTATTAAAATATTTACTTTCTTCTTGCGGCAAGCTCGGAGGAAATCTTTGCTTTCTTTTCGCCTACGATATCATATTTGAACATAGGGAAGATTGAAATAAGAGCAAGGATACCCGGCAAAGCGGTATATGCAAAGAAGATAATATCCTTAGTTTTGGTAGTGAATGTGCCGGCAGTAAGCGACTCGTAATAGCCTGACTTTTGAACAAAGATAAGGCCAACAGCAGTACCGAGAGCGAGGCAAACCTTAATTGTAAGGGTAAGGATTGAGTAGCAAGCGCCCTCCATTCTTTTACCTGTTTCATACTCGTAATAATCTACTGCGTCTGCCGTCATAATCATAGGCATAAGAGTAACCGCACCGAACTGCAAGCCAATAAGGAACAATGACGCATAGAAAAGAACGGTAAGCACCATATTCTTAGGCGACTGGAACCAGAAGTGACCGATTACAAACGAGAAAATAGAAGCCGCAAAGCCGTAAACAGAAAGGAAAATATACGCATTTCTCTCATTAAGCTTTTTAATAAGAAGCGGGCAAAGCGCCATACTTATCATTGAGCCGACAGCGGTAACGATACCCAAAACGGCAACGAGGTTTTGGCTGCCCAAAATAACGGTAGCCGCCTGAACCTGAATACCCATAGCCATCTGCCTGCCGAAGCCGAGGAAATAAGAAATGATTACAAGCAAAAACGGCTTATTATTCTTAAGTGCAAGCGCCATATCCTTAAAGGTTGTTTTTTCCTGAGAAGTATTAGTAACTCTTTCCTTATTAATAATAGGAATAAGAGCAAAAAGAACACATCCCAAAATAGCAGTCAAAAGAGCGGTAAAGAAATACTCCGAGCTAATCATCGGGGTATCGGTTTCGCCGCTTTTAACAAATACCTTTGAGCCGTTCGGAATAATAAGGCAAACGATAGGCACGATAACAACGCAAGCGGAAAAGCCGATTTGCTTAAACGTGTTTGAAATAGAAACAACATTTGTTCTCTCTGTCGGGTTAGGGGTTAAAACGGAAGCAATGCCCTGCGACGGAACGTCACCCATTGTCATTGCAATACTCCAAACAAGATATGTAAGGAAAATCCAAACATAAAGCCCTATGCCTTTAAACGGAACTTTAACGAAAACCACTGCCGTAAAAATAAGAAGCGGAGCGATTGAATATATAATCATTGACTTGAACTTGCCGAGCTTACTTTTTGAGCGGTCAACAAGATTACCAACCACAGGGTCGGCAACGGCAGAAACAATCTTTGCAACCAAGATAAGAATTGCAACAACGCTGACGTTTGCGCCCAAAATCGAGCCGTCAAATTCCGCCTGATATGAATTAAGAAGCCCAACTATTGCCTGAAATCCGAAAAGACCGAGCGAATAAGCGGCTATCTCTTTAAATGACATATGTTTTTTCTTAGTGATATCTTCCATAGTTACCTCCTAAAAAGATATTTAAAAGCATAAAAGGGCAAAAGTATCGCCATTGATACTTTTACCCTTTTTAATAGATTAATTAATCATCAAACACTTCGCTGAAAAGGTCAATATCAGCCATCTTCATAATTGCAGAGAAAAGCTCTGAGCCTGCAACAGGAAGAAGTCTGTTAAAGATTGACATTGCATGAGCATCAAGACCGTGAACCATCATAGGTCTCTTATGCTCGATACCGAACATAATCATTTTAACCATAAGGTCGCAATCGGTTGAAATCATATCCATAACCTTTTGACCCTTGCCGCCTGCATTTGACTGGTCACGGAAAATATCGGTCTTAGTAAATCCCGGGCATACAAGACCTACATAGCACTTGCCCTTAAACTCAACTCTGAGTGCTTCGGTAAAGCCCTTAAGAGCAGCCTTAGACGAACTGTACATAGAAGTACCTGCCAAGGTCATAAGAGCAGCAGATGAGTCAACATTAATAATTCCCGGGTCATCCTGCGTTAAAAGAACAGGTAAAAATGTCTTTACACCGTAAACACAAGAATAGAAATTGATGTTCATTGCCTTTTCAATTTCTTCATAAGAATATCTGTCAAATCTCTTAAACTTAGGAAGAATACCTGCGTTATTAACGAGAACCGACGGAACAATACCCTCCTCGGCAAGCTCAGCTGCAAAATTTTCCCAAGCTTCTCTTGAAGAAACATCAAAAAGTTTGTATGAAAATTGGTCTTTATACATAGGACCGAGTTCTTCAATAAATTTAAGCATTTTTGCTTCATTTCTTGCAACGCCGACTACACGGCAGTTGTGTTTTTTAATAAGTGTAGCTGCGATTCCTGCGCCCATACCGCCTGATGCGCCTGTAACAATTACAGTCTTGCCGTTGAGCCAATCACCGCAAATAGCTTTAGTAAAATCACTCATAAGTAGTTATCCCCCTTTTAAAATACGTAAGTATTATACAATAGTTTTTCAAACTAATCAATAGCTTTTATTTTATTTTTTTACAATACGGCATAATAGACTAAAGCCTATTGTAAACCCTGTTTTAATTTTTAGTTGACAATAGGACGTTCAAGTGGCATAATCTTTAAGAAATTTATTTTGAAAGGCAAAAATTATGAGTGAAAAAGCAAAAGAAACAAACACAAAAAACAGAAACAAAATTTTAAGCATTGTATATATCGGCGTATCTGCGGCACTTATTGCAATATGCTCGTGGATTCAAATTCCGCTTACTGTGCCTATCACACTTCAAACCATGGGTGTATGCTTAGTATCGGGACTGTTAGGGCTTAAAAGAGGCACACTTGCAACGCTTGTTTACATCGTTTTGGGTGCAATCGGCGTTCCCGTTTTTGCAGGCTTTTCGGGCGGTATGGGCGTAATCTTAGGCTCGACCGGCGGATACATTGTCGGCTTTATATTTACAGCGCTTATTGTCGGTTTTGTATCAGACAAATTCAAGGGAAAACTTATTCCACTTGTTATTTCAATGGTAATCGGTATTCTTGTTTGCTACGCTTTCGGCACAGCTTGGTTTGCAGTAGTTTACAATAAAGCAAATGACCCTGCATCTCTTGCAACAATCCTCGGCTGGTGCGTAACTCCGTTCCTTATTCCTGACGCAGTTAAAATTGTTATCGCCGCAATACTTACCAACAGGCTTAAGAAATTTGTAAAATAATGGATATCAGATATCATCATCTTTTATGCCTTCCGAGATTTGAAGGCAAAGGATACAGCGCTGATTTTTGCAAGAATATGGCAAATGTCAAGAAGCGATATAATAATGAAAAAATAACGCTTGTTGAACATTGCGATGAGATTTGCTCGCACTGCCCAAACAATAAAGGCGGAAAATGCAAAGAAGAAGAGAAGGTAAAAAGCTACGACAAAACGGTTAAAAAGCTTATTTCCCTCGGCATAAAACCGACGCCAAATGACGTTTGCAGTGACTGCAAATGGTATTATATATGTAAAAATCTTGATTAACTGTTGAAAAATGAACTGCAATATAGTAAAATTATTCCATTAAATTACAGGAGATTTACTATGCATCTACTTGAAATAAACAAAGAAAATTACATCGGTCAGGCAGACCCGTTCATTTTTGAGGCAAACGGAAAATTCTATATCTACACCACAGGTAGCGACGGAATTTACGCATATTTTGCCGATGACCTTTTCGGCAAATGGAATTTTTACGGCAGAGTTTTTACTTATGAGGGCAAGGGTGTTCACGATTTTTGGGCGCCGAGCGTGATTGAAATTGACGGCACTTATTATCTTTACTGCTCGTTTGAATTTTTTGACGACGAGCCTGACCAAGGCGGTCACCACCAGGCTATGCACGTTTCATCATCAAAAAGTCCGCTCGGTCCTTTTGAAAACGCAAAACAGCTTTTGCACCCATTTTCAATCGACTCGCACGTTGTTAAAAATGAAAACGGCTTGTTTATTTTTTATTCAACCAACACCTTTGAGGGCGAAAGACCCGGCACATATATTGTTTGCGACCGCCTTTTGACCCCGGAAAAGGCAGAGGGCAAGCCTGTTACAATGCTGACACCTACCCTTGACGAGGATATCTATATGCGTGACAGATATAAAAAGGGCGAAAATTGGCACACAATCGAGGGTGCTTTCTATTTCAAAGAGGGCGATTGGCAGTATCTTATGTATTCGGGCAACTGCTACCTCCAGCCTACTTATTATATCGGCTATGCAAGGGCAAAGACGGACGAAACCGACCTTACAAAGATTAAATTTGAAAAATATCCCGACGAAAACACATATCACCCTGTTATGAAGGCAAACGAATTTGAAGAAGGCACAGGCCATCATTCAATGATTAAATACAAAGGTCAATGGTATGCGATTTATCACGCAAGGGATATTGAGGACGACGGACTTGCAGGTGACAGGCGAAACGCAAGAATTTGCAAGTTGCATGTCAATGACGGAATAATTACTTCTGAAGTGTATGAAAATCATATATAAAAAAGGCAGGCGAACAATGTTCGCCCCTACGTACAAAAAACAAAACGGTTCGGAAATCCGAACCGTTTTGTTTTTATTCTTTTTCAATTTCTTTTTTATCCTTTTTCTTGCCCTTTGTGGCGAAAATGATAAACTTACTGAAAAAATAATTTAAAATAACAACTATTACTGCAAGCAATACTTTTGCAATAAGCTTTCCTGTTACTTCAAAATTGAACACGGTAAACGAATACCTGTCAAATCCGAATTTATCAACAAAAAGCCACAAGCCGCCTTCTTCAACACCAAGGCTGAAAAGCCTTGCCGCAAAAAACTCAGGCACTTCTTTTAACAAAATCTTAAAAGCCCAACTTTTTGACTCGAAAACCCAAAGTTTATTTGTAACATAGGCAAAAACAACAGAAATAAACCAAGCAATTACATTGCTTACCAAATAAAATTTTTCGCCTAAAATTTTATTAAATACCCAAAATGAAACAAAATTTACAAGGGTTGTAAGTCCGCCGAAAACAACGTACAAAATTACTTCTTCGTATTTTTTATAAAGCTTTTTTATCATAAATTATTCCTCCGGCTCGCCGGGAAGCTGGTCAATTCCGCTTACCGCCTCCTGAAGCCCAAGGTCCTTTTTAATTTGAGTGGTTGAAACACCCGGAGTTCTGTCAAGAAATACAAGCTCGCAATAATCCTTAAGATAATCAAACTTGTCGCTTCCTGCCCAGTCACCGCCCATAACAACGGTATCAACGTGATATTCCTTGACGTCGTTAATCTTCTGCTCCCAGCTTTCCTCAGGGATTACAAGGTCAACATATCTGATTGCTTCAAGCATTTTCTTTCTTGTTTCGTATGTGTGATACGCTTTTTTGCCCTTGCCGGCGTTAAACTCATCGGTGGAAAGTGCAACAATGAGATAATCACCCATTGCCTTTGCCCTTTTTAAAAGACGAATGTGACCGTAGTGGAGCAAATCAAAAGTGCCATATGTCAAAATTCTTTTCATAACTGTCCTCCGTTATTACTTATTATGTGTTAAAGCAAGCTGACCGCCGTTTAATACCCATTGGCTGAGCTTTACAGACGGGTCAGGATACTTAATTTCATCAATATCCTTTGAGGTTTTGCCTTTGTTATAATAAATCTTATGAATAAGCGATGTGTATTCCAAATGAATCTGGTCATTATAATGATTTGCAGAATCGTTAAGACTGTCCACAAAAGCTTGATTAGTCATTACGTCATAAGGCAAATAGCGATAATTGTCTTTCTTATATAATGTATCCGTGTAGCAAGATTCAATATTGTTGTTAGTATCGGTATATGCCACAACATTCTTATATCCCTTGCTTGTGCACTTATTATTAATTGCAAGCACACTTCTGATAGAGCCGCAATAATCGTCAACTATTTCTCCGCAACGTGTGCCGATAATTGTATTGTTTTTAGAAATACAATTGATTATTGCATTGTGGCTGTTACTGCAAGACCTTGCAAATACTGCTGCGCAAAAGCCCTTAAACGTAGAATTTTCAACTGTTAAGTTTACAATTTTTCCGCAAAGTTTACCGAAAAGCGCAACGTCATTTTTAATATCATCATCAAAAACATCTTTATAGTTTTCTACAACTATATTTAGATTTTTAATTGAATATCCGTTTCCGTCAAAGACGCCCTTAAAATAATTGTTGTTGCGCTCATAGCCTATCGGCTTAAAGTCCTTGATATCCTTCATATCGATATCATTTGTAAGCATAATATATTTATTTTTAAATCTTGCACCTGCGTTGACAAACTTTGAAAAATTATTAAGCTGTTCGGCAGTTGAAATCAAATAAGGATTATCCCTTGTTCCCTTTCCGCCGCTTGTCCATTCTTTCTTGTTTTTGCCGTTGCCACGCTGCCATACGGTAATATCAATATCGTCATTTACGGTAAAGGTTTTAAGTTCGTTATATCCCTTTGACCAGCAATATTTGCTGATTTCTCTATACATTTGCAAGTATTGATTTTTTTCATTTTTAGATAATTGCTTATCTGTATTGTTAATATCCGCCTTCATTGCATTATAAATAACAATATATTCAGCTTTGCACTTTTCAATACCCTTTGGAGTTTTAACGCTGTTGTCATAATATGAAATATCATAATATGAAACATTGGAGGCAATATCAGAAAGCTTAGTTGTTAAATCAATTTTAGGGAATGCCAAAACCTTTTGATTATTAAAATTCTTTTTTGCAAATTCATAAAAATCTTCTAATGTTTTTTGGTCTTTCTGATTATCTTCGTCTACTTGGAAACAATCAACAGAGGTTATGGAAAAACCTGATTTTGTGGGGGTATAGTAAACCGAAAATACACAGCAAACAAGCACAATTCCTGCCATTGCAACGCTTGCAACAGCATTTGCCGGAATGTGTAAAATTTTCTTGCCCTTATAGCTTTTAAACGTGGTTATAATGCCGTCAAGATAAAGCATTGCCATCATCAAAAGCAAAACAACGCTTTCAATCAAGGTTGTTATATTAAGCGCAAGCTCCGAACCTTCAAATTGAGAGAAAAGCTCGTCCTTTTTTGCAATAAATAAGCCGAATTGCAAGATGAATAACAAAAGATATATATAATCTGATTTTCTTGTTTTCTTTTCATTCAAAAATGCTACAAGAGGAATGAGCATATAAGCAATTGAATAAACGTAGCTGAAACCAGGTACCATTACCAAGAAAAGAGAAATAATTGCATAAAGCTTCCAATTGCTGTTGAATTTTCCGAAAAGTATTAATAATACACCGATTATTACAGCCGAAATCATTACGGCATTACCGATTGATTCAAAAATATAACTGTGATGAAGCAAATCGCCGAACATTGCAAAGGTGTTTGTTATATTAACCTTAAAGCCATATCCCTTGTTGCCGAACATGGAAGAAGTATAAAGAATATTTTTAATTAATACAATTAACTGTGAAAATCCGCCGATAAAAATAAACGGAACAAAGAAAAATATTATGCCGTAAAATACGCACCAAGCAATATTTTTAAAATTCTTTTTCTTTCTCAAAAGCAAAAGACCGAATACTACAGGGTAAAGCTTAATTGAAACCGCAATAGCCAAGCAAATATATGCCAAATGCCTTGTCGAAGCCTTTTCGCTGTCATATCCGTAAAGAAAAACAAAAAGCAAGCTTATTACAAGGATTAAAATGTTGCCTCTTTCCAAGAGAAAAATCATAGGCACACTTAAAAACATTGACACGGCGAATAAAAATTTATCAAGCCCATTGCCGATTTTGTATTTTTTTATGCATTTAATCAAAAGCATAACGCACGCAACGGTATAAATTGTAAAAATAATCATACCGAGCGAGGATGCCTTTATTTCCTGTGCAGCAAGCTTAGCAGGGAACAAAAGCGAAGTTGCTTTATAAAAAAGCACAACAAGCGGAGGATAAATAACGCCGAATTCATCATAAGCGTCATAAGCAAAGCCGCAGTTATTAACGCTGTTAAAGAAATCCATAAAAACGTCATCGTGATTGAAAAGAACATTTTTTACGGTTTCGCCTTTGGTAACTATACCTGCTATAACAGCCGCCAATGCAAGTAAAATAACACCGATATAGTATATTTTACTTTTTATATCTATTTCTTTAATACTTCTTTTAATCTTTTGATTCATCACTTAATTCCTTTTTGTCCTTATTTTCGTCAAAATTAATTCTTTCCTCTTCAACAACAAGAGGTCGGTTCATAATTCTTGCGTTCATACTCATAATGTATTCACCGAGGAAACCGAGGAAGAAAAGCTGAATACCGCCGATAAACATTGAGCAAATAATTGCAGGAGCAGTACCGCCGGGGAATCTGTCCCACCAAATAAGCTTCATAATAAGATAAACAATTCCGATAACGAAACTTAAAATACCTATACCGAAGCCTGCAAACGTTGCAATTCTAAGCCCCATTTTAGTATAAGAAGTAAACGAAAGCATTGCCGCATCATAAAGAGAATAGAAATTGTTATGAGTTTTGCCTGCCTTACGCTTTGGCTGTTCAAACTCGATATCCTTTCTCTTAAATCCAAGCTCGGCAACAATTCCACGAATAAACGGAGTCGGGTCATTAAGATTTTTAAGCACATTGATAAAATCTCTGTCATAAAGGGCAAAGCCTGTAAAATGCTCAATCTGCTCAACCGATGACATTTTTTTAATCATCTTATAGTAGCAACTTCTTGCCCAATACATAAGCTTGTTTTCTTTACTTGACGATTTGATTGCACAAACAATTTTATATCCGTTTTCCCATTCGTGAACAAACTGCGGAATCATCTCAACAGGGTCTTGAAAATCGGCGCAAATAGGAATTACGCAGTCCCCGTCAACGTGGAGCATTCCATAATAAGGGGAATTGAACTGACCGAAGTTTTTAGCATTCAAAATAGCCTTGATTTTCGGATTTTTTTTGCAAATTTCCCTAATCAGCGGACGGGTATTATCCGTAGAGCAGTTATCCATAATAAGTATTTCATAATCATACTGAGGAAGCTCCTCGGTAATTTCCTTAACAACGGCATTGCAAATTTGAACAATATTTTCCTGCTCGTTGTAGCAAGGAATCATAATTCCTATTTTTTTCATATTCTTTCTCCTTTTAACATCTAAAGAGTTTTTGAAGCAATTTAACTAAATATTTATTAATAATATTGAGTATAAATGAAGCCACAAGAGAAGCGGCGATTACACAAATACAAAATACTAATTTATTTTCAATTTTTAATCGTCCCATTTGAAACATATAATAAAACAATCCGTGAATAAGGTAAAGTTCAAATGAAACCTTTCCTATACCCCCCCAGATTTTTTTACAGCCAATTTGAATTGACGAATAAGCAACCGCAACGCATATAGGAATAATACACGTAAGAACACAATACTCGGCAGTATTTATATGCCCGCCGATATCCGTATTATATTTCAAAACACCGAATGCCGCAAGAAGCGAAAACAATATAACTCCTAATACCGACACAACTATACCTTTATGTGATTTAATAACTTTATCTATCAGCTCTTTCTTATATCCGTAAAGTGTGCCGACTATTATTGAAAAATTTTGCATATACCAAGCAGTATACCAACCTTTAAATTGTGCAAGATAAAACATGAGAACTGTAAAGGCAATCACAAGCAAACTGAAAAAGCCCATACCTTCTTCCATGTTTTTACATTTCTTAAAGCTGATATAAAAGAACAAATAAAAAACAAATAAAACAATAACAAACCAAGAATTAACTACAATTGTATAACCATGCTCAAAAAATGCTGACACAATCCCTTTAAACGAAACTTTGTATTCGTCATAATATTTAAAGCCAAGATTACCTTGTGCATATCTAAAATAGATTACATAAATCAGCGCCGCAACAAAATACGGTATAGCTAATTTTATTGTATGCCTTTGAATAAATTTATTCAAATAACTGTCGCCCTTGTTTTTTAAAGCGGTAATCATTCCATAACCTGACAAAAAGAAAAATACAGATACAGCAAACGCTGTTATTTCAGGCAGTAATTTTGCTTGAGTAACTCCGCCGATATGAAGCAATACAATACTCAAAGCGCACGCACCTTTTAATGCCAACGTATTATCTTTACTTAAATAATCCTTATTAAAGCCATTATCATATCTTTTTGCACCGACAAAAAGGAGCGCTAAAACAGGTATTAATATTAAATCAGCCATTATTTTGTTCCTTATACCATTCAACAGTATTTTTTATTCCTGTTTTGAAATCGACTTTAGGCTCAAAGCCGGTATCTCTTTTCAAATCGTCAATATCTGCGCAAAGATACATTACCTGATTAGGAAAATAATCAACTGCGCCGAAATTACATTTAGCACTTGGGCAGGCAATGTCACGAATATCGGTTATATAGTCCTTAAGGCTTCTTGTTTTGCCCGAGCCGACGGTATAAATTGCGCCGTCTTTGCCCTTTTCGGCGGCAAGGAAAAATGCGTTTGCGATATCGCCGTTATAAAGGAAATCCCACTGCTGCTCGCCGGGGGTAAAGTCGCAATCCTCACCGTTCAAAAATTTAATAATCGTGCTCATAACCATAGTATGCGCACCGTCACCGGGGCCGTAAGCAGACAAAATTCTGCACCAAATATGCCTTATACCGAGCTGAGAGCAAAGAATCCTGCTCATTTTGCCAGCTGCAAGCTTAGCAATGCCGTAGCCGTTATTAGGATTGGTAGGAGAATCGGGAGCAACCTTTTGCCCGTTTTCAAGCCTGCCGTTTTCAGCCTGACTGCCTGCGCCTACGAAAACATCACAGCCAAATCTTTTAGCAAGCTTAACCGCTTCAAGCTCGTTTTTAATATTATTAGATTGCAAGAACATATTGTCCCTATCCTTACCGTAAGGGCCTGCCCACGCAAGATGAAAGAAAGCATCATATTTTTCATCATTTTCATTTTGAAAATCCGCCATTTCGTCAAGCGAGCAATATGCAATTTTAACAAGAGGGCTTGAAGGAATTTTATTAACCCTGCCGCCCTTGCGAACAAGGACAAGGGTTTCAACCCCCTGGCTTATAAGTTTATTAACAAGTGCAGTACCGACAGCGCCGGTTGCACCTGTAACTATCGCTTTTTTCATAATTGTATCACTCCTGTGACGGAACATAAATATAATATGATTGTTTCGTATGATTTTTACCAACTTTTGTTTCAGTTACAAACGTTTTAACCAATGTATATTTTTTCAACGCATTTTGATAATCAGAATTCATATTTTCAGTCAAAATATCCACGGCTTTATTATCTATAACGAAAGCACTTGATGTATCACTGTTCATTGAATCTATATAGGAATGAGCATTTGATTTATAAAACCAATCTATTTGCTCGCACGCTGAATAATTAGTTTTTTCATGATTGATTTCATTAACAAAAGCAGCCCAATAAATAAAGAGACGAGGATTTTCTCCATTATTATCATTTGTTGCCCAATCATTGATGTTATATGCAACTTCATCTATGTCATTATAATTCTCATTGTCGCTGTTTCCAACCCATTTTAAATCAAACGAAGAATTTGAACCGCTTAAAACATTATCACCGATTACCATTACAGGATTTGCTACACAAAAAGAAATAACTAAAAAACAGCAAAGCAATTTAATATACAACATAAATCTATCATTGCACTTTTCTTTTTTTTGAGTAAATGAGGTTCGGTTTCTGGCTAAAAAATCATCTGCCGCAACAGCACATATCAAACACGTAATAAACAAAAGCGTGTAAATATTAGTTGAATAACTGCGCCCTACAAAATACGAAAAAGCACAAAATCCATAAATTGCAAGCACAAACAGTGCGGTCGAATTACGTGTATCGGCAATTTGTTTTTCGCCCACTCTTTCACTTTTCAATTTAGGCAAGGCGGAATACAGAGCATAAACAAGCACGATAATATAAACAATCCACAATCCAAATGAAATAGGCAACATATAGAACCCTGTGCCCTCAAATGCCAATATTCCAAAAAACAATTCATTAATGCCAAGTGCTTGACCACTTCTCAAATAAGTTATTAATTGTACCGTACAAATAAAAATTAAAATCGAAATAATTGCACAAAAAATTTGCGCAAAAATTGTTTTCCATATTTTCGGGTCGCCGAACGTATACAAATACGCTTTTTGCAAAATAACATATCCTGCAAAAACGATAATACATATTATTCCGCTTTCAAAATTACAAAACAAGGAAAGAGCAATTGAAGCCCACGCAACTGCAGCTATTATATGTTTTGCTTTTCTGCTTTTTGTAGCGTAATGAATAGAAATTAAAAACAATATAGATATCGGGAAAAAAGAGCGAAGCGGAAAATATTGAAAATAATAATCGCCGCAATAAAGCAGATTTAGCGGTCCCAACGTACAGGCAGAAAGTGACATCAAAAAAGCAATGGTTTTGTTTTGAATAAACACATAGGAAAAAGAAAAAATTTCAAAACTCATAACACACAAGGCAATTGCAATCATTAAAGACATATTCGCCTGTGTTACGCCACCGATGATTTTTAAAAAAGCAACGGCGATATAAGGATAAAATCCATAAATACTGTTAAAATCGACGCCGATTGTTTTTGAACTAAAAACGTTATAAATAGGATACCACCAAGCATAGTAATGATGAACCAAATAGTCACAGTTTGATGAAGCGTAATTTTTTGAAATCAACTTTGCAAAAACATAAGCAATAAACGCCAAGGCAAACAAAAAATATAAGCATCCTACATTTTTCTTATTTCTACTGCCAATTAATATAAAAACAACTGATACAACTAATGATATAATCATTACAATTGCCAAATTGCCGCAAAAAAGATTTAATGATATTGACGAATAGGATGTATCTGAATACAACAGAATCATCAAAACCAAAAACGCAAACGTCAAAAATATTGCGAAATTTATAAGATTAAGCATTTTTTGACTAAAAAACAAACTGTTGTCAGAACGTTTTTTTATTAACGGAATAAATACCATATAAAGTACAGGAAACAAAACCGTTAAAATCATATATTGCAGTGTTTCCGCTCTTTCCGGTCGGCATTGCTTAAAAGCACCACTGAGCATTAAATTCTCAAGTGCTTGCATATCAACCTTGTCAGAAATTTTTGACAAAGCGACACCAACAATAAAACACACAAAAATTGACAATACGAGGGAATACACATTAACCAGCGTTTTTCTGATTTTGCTTTCCATATTTACATATCCTTTTCTTCCTTTTTCTTAGCTCTGAATGCCCAAAATTTATTAAGCACGAAGTTAAGCGGAATTGTAATCAAAAGATTAAGAATCGGAGCGACATAATCGCTTATATGGCAAATCGAAGTAAAGAACCAAAGGAGAATATTATGAAGCACCAAGCCCGTTCCCGCATATGAGAGGAAAAGCTTGATAAAAGCCTGCACAGGCGAGCGCTGCTCCTGATCCTCCTTTTTGAAAACGTAGCTGTTGTTCCAATAAAACGCATTAGCCACGCTCAAAATAAAACCGATTACACTTGCCACATATTTATTAACGTGGAAAGGAACAAGAATATAATAGGTTGCATACGAAATGACAGTATTTGAAAGGCCGACAAGCCCGAATTTAACGAACTGAACAAAACCGTTCCAAACGTCATCCTTAATTTCAACCTTTGTAATTTTAGTAAATACTCTGCGGCACCAATCCATAATCGTCCTGATTATATGCCAGCACCACGCCGCAATTTTAATTAACATAAAAATTCCCTACCGTTTTTTATTCATCATCAAGAGGCTTAATATAAAGATTTTCCCTGAGTTCCTCACGTGGTAAAAACGGTGCAAGGTCCTCAAGCGGAGGACTTACAATCGTTCCGTCGTCAAGCCTTCTTGCACTGCTCTTAGGCTCCCAAACCTGAATTGTATCCGTAAATATTTCGCAAAATGCAAATCCCGGTTTTGCAAGCACTTCATCAACAACTTTTTTCATATCGTCATTATTATGAGCGCTGTAATAAGGGAAGCCGAAAGCCTCGGCAATCTTTGAAAATTCAGGGAATGAAAGGTCGTGCGATTCAGGACCGATACCGACTTTAGTATGCTCTGAAAAAATGTTATTTTGAGTAAGCCTGATTGAATGATAGCCCTGATTATTAATAAGGAAAAGCTTAATCGGAAGATTGTTTGTAACAACAGTCTGAAGCTCTTGAAGATTCATCATAATAGAGCCGTCGCCCTCAAGGCATATTGTATCTTTTCTTCCGTCGGCAACACAAAGACCGATAGCGGCAGGCAAGCCATATCCCATACTTGCAATTGCACTGTTAATAATAAATCTTGTGCCGCTTTTCATAGTATAGTTTTGGTGGCCTACCACGCAACAAGCACCGTTTGATACTGCGGTATAACTTTCCTCAGGAAGTTGGTCACTCAAATACTTAATAAATGCAAATACATTTGCAAATTCACCGCCGTTATTCCAATGCCTGTCAAGAGTTACAGGATATTTATGCTTCCAATTTTGGCAAATATCAAGCCATTTTTGATTAGTAAATACTTTATCTTCGGCAATTTCATTGACTTTTTCAAGAAAATCTTTAGCGTCTGCCCAAACAGCCTTATCAACGTGGAGAGTATGCTTCATCATTTCCGATTTATCAACATCAACCATAATAACCTTAGCTTCTCTTGCCCAGGTATCATAGCCGTAGCCGACCTGACGAATAGAAATTCTTGTGCCGATAGCGACAACAAGGTCTGAATTTTGCACAGCAAAGTTGCCGGGACGATCGCCCATATTGCCGCCCCTGCCAACATAAAGCTCGTCGTCATTTTCAATAAGGTCAACACTGTTCCAATATGTTACAACCGGAACATTGAGCTTTCTGATTGCTTTTTTAAATTCGTTATATCCGCCTGAAAGACGAATACCGCCGCCGGCATAAATAACCGGTCTTTCGGCTTTTCTTATTTCGTCAAGAACATACTCAACCTCGCTGTCAGCCACGTGCGGCGGAAGAAGAGCATCATCCTCTGACGGATTGTAAGTCTTAACAAGGTCATCTGTTTCAATAACAGTGCCCTGAATATCAACAGGAACATCAAGCCAAACAGGGCCGGGTCTGCCTGTTGTTGCAAGGTGCCAAGCCTTTTCGCAAGCATAGCGGATATCCATAGGGTCTTCAATCATAACCGCATACTTAGTCATAGGCTCAACAGATTTAACTATATCATACTCCTGGTCGCCGAGCGAACGCAGGTTAATTTCAGGATTTAAAGTTTTAGCATAGCGGGAAGTAGTTGTATATTTTACCTGACCCGAAACTATAAACATAGGAATCGAATCAAGCCAACCGCCGCAAACACCGGTAAGAGCGTTAATTCCGCCGGGACCCGATGTTACGCAAACAAGCGCAATTTTATTTTCAAGCCTTGCATAAGCCTCTGCGGCAATTGCGCAAGCCTGCTCGTGATGATTATATGTGGTGTGCAAGCCTTCCTGATGGCCGAAAGCATCATTCAAATGCATTGCACCGCCGCCGACAACCGAAAAAGCGTCGGTTACGCCGTGGTCAACAAGAAACTGCGAAATATAATTTGCAACTTTAATTTTCATTACATAAATTCTCCCTTATGTCATTATTTATTATGGCGATAAGAAATTAAATAAAATCTCCATTCACAAAAGCAAGCCTTACCCTCAAAATTTTAAAAATAAAGAGGGCAAAGCCTTGCTTAAAAACATTTAAATTAAAGATTTACTGCCTCAATAATTGTTTTAGCCATATAATCAATCATTTCGTCAGTCATTCCCGGATATACACCAATCCAGAAGGTATTGTTCATAATGCTGTCTGTAACCGAAAGGTCGCCGATTACTCTGTAACCCTTACCTGACTTTCTCATTTCGTCAAATACAGGCTGCTTTGTAATATTGCCGGCGAAAAGCATTCTTGTTTGAACGCCGTGGTCCTCGCAATACTGAACTACTGTATTTTTAGAGGTGCCCTCTTTACAAGTGATAAGAAAACCGAACCATGAAGGAGTGCTGTTTTGGGCAGGAACAGGAAGAATAAGCTTATCGGATACAGCTTCAAGAGCCTTATGAAGTCTGTCAAAATTATGGCGTCTTCTTTCAACAAATGAAGGGAATTTTTCAAGCTGAGCGCAGCCTACTGCCGCCTGCATTTCAGTTGCCTTAAGGTTAAATCCAAAGTGTGAATATACATACTTATGGTCATAGCCGAGAGGAAGCTCACCGTATTGCTTATCAAAACGGTGACCGCAAAGGTTGTCCATACCTGACGGGCAAACGCAATCACGTCCCCAATCACGCATTGAGCGTGCAATCTTGTTAAGAAGTGGGTCGTTGGTATAAACAGCACCGCCCTCACCCATTGTCATATGGTGCGGAGGATAGAAACTTGATGTGCCGATATCGCCGATTGTACCGGTGAATTTTTCCTCACCGTCAATTACATATTTACTGCCGAGTGCGTCGCAGTTATCCTCAATAAGCCAAAGGTTATGCTTAGTACAAAAATCCTTAACAGCCTGAAGGTCAAAAGGATTACCGAGTGTATGAGCAATCATAACTGCCTTTGTTTTATCGCTGAGTGCAGCTTCAAGCTGTGAAGCATCGATATTATACTGCGGAATTGTTAAATCAACAAATACAGGAACTGCGCCGTACTGAATAATAGGAGCTACAGTTGTAGGGAATCCTGCTGCTACAGTAATAACCTCATCGCCTCTGTTTACTCTTCTGTCACCGAGAAGCGGAGAAGTAAGCGTTGCAAAAGCAAGAAGGTTTGCAGATGAGCCTGAGTTTACAAGTGAAACATATTTAACGCCGAGATATTTGCCGAAGTCCTTTTCAAACTTATCGCAATATCTGCCGGCTGTAAGCCAAAACTCAAGAGCCGAGTCAACAAGATTTGTCATTTCTTTATTATCAAACACACGGCTTGCATAAGGGATTCTGTCGCCCTCTTTATATGGCGGTTTTGCCTTAAATTTGTCGCAGTATTCCGCAACCATTGCAAGTATTTCTTCTTTTGCCTGTTCCTCTGTCTTATTTTCTAACATTCAGTCAGTCCTCCAATTCAAAAAATTCATTAATTTGTTTATCCATAATAGCGGAAATATCTCCGCCGTCAAAATATACTTTGGTCCATTCAACAATCTTTTCAACTGCCTCTTCAACGCTCCAGCGTGGCTGCCAGCCGAAAACTGTTTTAACCTTAGTTGTATCAAGCCTTAAAAAGTTAGCCTCGTGAGGCGCATTAGCCTCGCTTACATCCTTCCAGCTTGCACCGTCGCCCCAAAGCTTGCAGAAAAGAGTAACAAGCTCACCCGTAGTTCTGCAATCGCAATCATTAGGGCCTACATTATAATATCCCTCAAGTTCGTGATTTTTATATTGAGCCTCAACTATCATAAGATAAATTTTAAGCGGCTCAAGCACGTGCTGATAAGGCCTTGTCGAATTAGGATTACGAACAATAATAGTATCGCCTTTTTCAACCGCCCTTACACAGTCGGGAATAATTCTGTCATTTGCAAAGTCACCGCCGCCGATAACATTACCTGCCCTTGAAGTAGAAACAGCAACACGACCGTCGGTAAAAAATGACTTTTTATAGCTGTGAGTAACAAGCTCAGAGCAAGATTTACTGTTTGAATAAGGGTCATATCCGTCAAGCGGCATATCCTCTGTAAAAGCAACGTTGGTTTCCTGATTTTCATAAACCTTGTCCGTCGTGATATTAAGGAAAGACTTAACGCAATCAAAAAGCCTTACACACTCGCAAATATTTACAGTGCCCATTACGTTGGTTTCATAAGTGTAAACAGGCATTTTATAGCTGTCACGAACAATCGGCTGAGCGGCAAGGTGGAACACAAGTTCCGGCTGCTCCTTTTCAAAAACTTCTTTAAGCTTATCAAGGTCACGAATGTCCGCAATATATGACGTCATTTCATTTTTAATACCCGAAAGTTCAAAAAGACTCGGATTTGTAGGCGGGTCAATTGAATAGCCTACTACATTTGCGCCGGCATTTACAAGAATTTTGCAAAGCCAAGAGCCTTTAAAACCCGTATGACCTGTTACAAGCACTTTTTTGCCTTTATAAAACGATAAATCCATATTTTTTACCAAACCTTCCACGGAGCAGTGCCGTTTGCCCACATTTCTTCAAGCTGCATCTTCTCTCTTAAAGTATCCATAGGCTTCCAAAAACCGTTATGAATATATGCGTCAAGCTCGCCCATAGAAGCAACTGTTTCAAGAGGAGCCTTTTCAAATACTGTTGAATCGCCCTCGATAAAATCGAAAATCTTAGGTTCAAGAACCATAAAGCCTGCATTGATGCGGCTGCCGTCCATATCGCTCTTTTCTCTGAACGAAGAAATGGTAAGGTCGTCCTCAATACCGAGACAACCAAAACGCTGACCTACCGAAACAGCAGTCATAGTTGCAATATGGCCGTGTTCCTTATGAAATTCAACAAGCTTGTTAATATCAACGTCTGCAACGCCGTCGCCGTAAGTAAGCATAAAAGGCTCATCGCCGATATAAGGCTGAATACGCTTTACTCTGCCGCCTGTCATTGTATCAAGGCCGGTATCGACAACAGTAACCTTCCACGGCTCTGCATGCTCGCTGTGAACAGTCATTTTATTAGATGCGGTAAAATCAAATGTAACATCTGAGCAATGAAGAAAATAGTTAGCAAAATATTCTTTAATTGCATATTGCTTATAGCCTGCGCAAATTACAAATTCGTTATATCCGTAATGGGAATAAGTTTTCATAATATGCCAAAGGATAGGATAGCCACCGAGTTCAATCATAGGCTTCGGCTTATTTTGGCTTTCTTCGCTGATGCGGGTACCGTATCCGCCTGCAAGAATTACTACTTTCATTTTTAACCTCCGTTATGTTTATGCCGAATAAAATATATATTCCGACATATTATTATAATAAACCAAATACAGTTTAACATATCAACATACTCTTTGCAACAAAAATATTTTTCGTTCTATAAAAATCGAGCATATTTGGCACTTTTTTCAAATCATTTAATAAGTTTATGATAAATCAAAAAAGCAAAAGGAATAATGTAAACCGCAATGCCTGCAACGCAAAATGCCAATGAATAAAGCACATAAACAAACGAGCAAAGCGCCTTTGGAGCAAACCTTTCTTTTCTTTTAAGAATCAAAACGACAGCAAAAAGCACGGCACTTACAACACTTATTATCACGCCGGTTTTAAAGCCTGTCGGAATAAATTTCATTGAAATATTATTGTTTTCGCCGTTTAATTCAACCGCAGTCAAAAGCGACATAACACTTCTGACTTCGGCATTTTTACCGTTTACTTCGGCACTCCAGCAGCCGTTATATTGCAAAGGCATCAGCAATACTTTATCTTTGTTTTCAGCCTTTACATTCTTAATATCAAGCGAATAATTCCCGGCCGAAACGTCGCCGGAATTATTATACATATCGCAAACTTTTTGAAGCTTTTCGAGGCTCATAAGACCAATTTCAACACCGAAATTTTTATTTCTTATATCATCGTCGCCGAGATTGTTTTTCCTGAAATTCTTTTGATCTTGATACTTGCCCTCTTTAAGCTCAAGCCTTATTTCGACCTCTTTATCCCCCAAATCGCCGAGGCAAATAAGATTTCTGTTAAATCTGCCGGGGTATTTTTTCGCTTTTTCCCTGTCAATCGACGGTATTCTTAAAGCCTTACCGTCAACGTAAATCCTTACTCCGCCCGCACCGTCAAGCTTAAAATAGGAAATATTGCCCTTCTTTGATTTGAAGGTATAAATTTCCGTTTCATCCGTCTTTGATTTAAGTGCAAGATTTCCGTTTTCAACTATATTTTCATCTGTCGAGGTAAGGGATTTATAAAGCTGATTGTTAAGCTCCATCCAATTTGCATTTTCAACCTTAATGTCCAAAATGCTCTTATCGACAGCCATTGCATAAGGCAAGGTATATTTGCACTTATAGTAATTATACCCTTTTTTCTTGGAAATTTTATCGTAAAGCTCAGGGCTTTCGCTTTTAACTGAAAGAACATTTTTAATGCCCAAAATCGCATCCGTAAAAGCAGTTCCTCCGCTGTCATGAAGGCGTGTGTATTCACTGCTGTAGCCAAGTGAAATAAGCGAGCTTTGAATATCGGACGGAATAAGATGAGTCCAATCGGCAAGCGTTGCTCTTTGCATAATTGTGCCGTAATTGCAGTTTAAAGTAGTGCCTACGGTTTTAATTCTGTCTGTTTTTGAAGTTTCGATATCAAGCTTTTTTACAAGTGACTGCGACGTTGAAATATACTGAGGATTATGCTCTTTTTCAAGCATATCCGTCTGCCAATAAGGAATAAAAATCATACTCAAAGCAAGCGTTTCGGCAACCACAAGCGAAAGCGCCGTTCTGTAATCAACCACCTTGTTTTTACTGCAAAAAATAACAAGATAAATTGATATCAAAACAGGCATTGCATAAAGCACGGAATACTTAAATTCATAAGCGCCGTCAAGCTTTTTGAGCACAAAATACGTTAATACCGTAAGGCAAACAAACAAAACAAAATTGAATAAAACAAGCAAAGCGTTTTTCCCTGTTTTTTCGTTAAAATTCAGCTTATTTAATTTTAAATATTTTGAATAATATCCTGCCGCCCAAACAAACGAAAATGCAAGCGCATAGCCCATTCTCATAGGAAAATATTTATAATCGCCGAAATGCATTAACGCATTGGCGCCCTCACAAACGATAAGCACGGCAAGAAGCAAAATATTAAGCACAAAAAAGATATTGATTTTCTTGTTTTTTCTGTTTTTAATTATACCCAAAATCATTACGGCAAGCGGTAAAGAAACGCAAAACAGCATTGCCCATTTATCGTCGCTCTTGCAAACATAAGTTCTTACGATTTCAAGATACTGTTTTACGATTTGAGAAAAATCAAAACCCGTTTTGCTCAAAAATCTTTCGCTTGAAAGAGTTTGCGAAAGCTTAGGCAAAAGAACAACACCGGATAACCCAAAGCCCAAAACGGTTGAAAGTCCGAGCTCAAAGGCACGTCTTTTTCTGTTTTCTTTATTGTCTATTGTTTTAATATACAAAAAGCTCATAAAGAAAACGTAAAAAACAAGCAAAATAAAAACATAGTATCCGCAAAACACATTAAGCACCGTCATTAATACATAAGGCAAAATTTTGCCTTTTTTCATAAGCGCATACCATGCGAGCATATAAAGAGGAAAAAGCAAAACGGTATCCTGCCATGCATTCGTGTAATACATAACGGAAAAGCCGCAAAAGGCATAGCAAATTGACAAAAGAGTTGTCATAAACGGTTTGGCTTTAGTTGCTTTTTTTAAAAAAATCGCAGAGGTGAAAGCCGAAAGCGAAAATGTCATTATGACATAAAGGCCCATCGCTTTTCCCACAAGGCGCCTCGGCAAAACAAGAAGCGCAATCCAAAATACAGACAGCGAAGCGTTTGCCGTATCGTTAACACCTAAGCCCGAATACCAATTAAAGCAAAGCGCCGTATCCTTAGTGTGCAATGCGTCCCAAATATGATAAAAATTAGGTATAATCCCCTGCGCCATATCATAGTATTCAACATTATTGCTTCCGAAAGGATATATTTTTCCAATTATAAAACAGACAAGAAGTATTGCAGCCGTTATGAACGGTGCAAGCAATAAGTCATAATTTTTTCTGATACTGATTTTGTATTTATCGTACATAAAATTTTCCTCGACTTGTTTAATATAAACAGTATAACACAACGCATTTAATTTTTAAAGAGTTAATGTAGATACAACATATATCCCAAACACAAAATGTGCATCACAATACCTTGTGTATATATAATTTTATATAACAAATTTTAAAAAACGCTTTACTTTTGGGTAAGTTGGTGGTATAATTGTCTAAAATTCCGATACAATTGTATTATTTAGATTGAGGTGTATTAATTATGAAAAAAATCATTTCATTAGTTATTGCAGCTATGATGGCTGTATCTATGTTTGCAGTAACCGTTCCAGCTATGGCAGCTAACGTAAGCAGCCCTACAGCAGCTACTCTTGAAGAGGGCAAAGCTAAGACTACAGTAAACGGCGAAACAAGACAGGGCGTTACTTACAGCGTAAATGCTCAGACTAAGAAGTCGGTTACTTTCACTTACAACGGTGAAGGCACTTTCAAGAGCTGGACAGATAACCTTTCAGCACTCGGTCTTGCTGAAGGCACTGATTATACAAAGGTTTTGAATGCTGACGGTTCACAGACTATCACATTCATTTCTCAGAAGGCTATCACTTCTTGGAACAACGGTTCAGTTGTTGTAAACGCAGTTGTTGAATTTGCAGATGATGCTACACAAGCAACTGAAAAAGACACAACAAAGGCTACAGAGCCTAAGAAGAATTCTTCTTCAAAATCTCCTGCAACAGGTGCATCAAGTGCTGTTATGGCAGGTGCAATTGCAGCAGCAGGTGCAGGTATTGCAGTTTTAGCAGCTACAAAGAAGAAAGAAAATGACTAATTAGTATTCATATAAAAAACCTGTTTGCTTTTGCAAGCAGGTTTTTTATTTTGTTGTAATAAAAATAATATAAATTTACATTATTACTATATTATTTTTATTTAATTTATGTTATACTATATCTGCTTTAAAATGAAATTACTCGGTGATTAAAATGAACGATAATGAAAATGCAAAAGAAAACGAACTTAATAACAAGAAAAAAAAGAATATCAAGCTGATTGTAATATTTTTAGTTGTTTTCGTGCTGATTTTTGTCGGTGTTTATTTCGGCGGCTCATATCTGCAAAAGAGAAACGAAACGCCATCGCAAAGCAATACTGTAAACACAACTGCATCTCAAAGCGTTGAGAGCAAAGTTAAAAACCCGATAGATTTCAAATCTCTTAAAAAGAAGAACAGCGAAATTTATGCTTATATAAAAATTGACGGCACAAAGGTTGATTATCCCATTGTGCAAAGCAAGACAGACGACGCTTTTTATTTGAGGCATAAGGCGGAGGACAAATCGTGGTCGGCAAGCGGTGCGGTTTATACCGAGGCTGCCAACAGCAAGGATTTCAACGATTTTGTGACCGTGATTTACGGGCATAACGGATATTCGGACACTTTTTTTACAACACTTCATTATTTTGAAAAAGAGGATTTCTTTAATTCTCACCCATATTTTTACATTTACACCCCTGAAAGAAAGCTTACATATCAAATTATTTCAGCCTTTAAATATGACAACCGTCATATACTTAACAGCTTTGACTTTAACAAGGAAGAATCAATCAAGCAGTGGCAGGATACAATTCAAAACCCGTCGTCAAGCCTTAAAAATGTGAGAACACAGCTTGATAAACCGCTTGGAATTAACAGCAAAATCGTTGTTCTTTCAACATGTATTACAAACCAAAAAAGCAGTAGATATTTAGTTTGCGGAGAATTAGTAAAAGATGAAAAAACCAATTGACCCTAATTTAGACAATATTCTTGATGATATTTTGGCTTCAGAAAGCAAAGCAAGTGAAAGCGTTTTGCCTAAAAAGGAGCAAATCAGCGAGGAAATAAAAAATGAAATAGAAGAAACGTTAAATTCGAGTGACGAAGGCGAAAATATTGATTTTTCGTTTGGCGAAAACGTACCGACAACGGAGAAAAAAGAGAACGCAGCGCAAAAATCGGATTTTGAAATTACTCCGAAAAGTGAAAGTGAAATTCATCGTTCGGCGTACAGCTCATCAGGCGAACATCATCATTCAAGCGAGCATCATCACTCCTCACACCACCATCATTCCTCACACCATCATAGCGGCGGCTCGCATCATTCCCATTCTTCAAGTCATCATTCTTCACACCACCGTCATCACAAGAAAAAAATGAGTATTCCGGCAAAAATCGGAATTTCGGCACTTGCAATAATTTTAGCGGTAATCCTTGCATTCGTCGGTACATTTGCTTTTCTTGAATCAAGAGGTAAGAATGAGCTTAAAAACGTTCCCGACCAAACAAATTATCAGGAAACAATTGAATATAACGGCAATAAATATGTTTATAACAGTGACGTTATCGCAATTGCATTTATGGGTGTTGACAAGCGTGATTTAGGTCTTGACAACGGAAGCGTAGGCACAGGCGGGCAAAGCGACGCCGACATTTTACTTACAATCAATACAAAAACAGGCAAAGCAAAGGCAATTGCCATTCCACGTGACACTATGGTTGACGTTGACCTTTACAGCGAAAGCGGAATTTTCCTCAGAAGTGAAAAAATGCAGCTTTGCTTAAGTTACGCTTACGGCGACGGCAAGGCAAAATCAGCAGAGAATACCGCAAATTCAATCAGCCGTATTCTTTATGATGTGCCTATCACCAAATATTTTGCGCTTGACCTTAACGGAATTGCTCCGATTAATGATTCAATCGGCGGTGTAACCGTTGACTCGCTTTATGATTTTAAAGACATTGGAATTAAGAAAGGCGACAAAATCAAGCTTACGGGCGATTTGACTGAAAAATATGTAAGGCAGAGAGATATGGATACTGTAAATGCCTCTCTTAACAGAACCGCAAGGCAGGTTCAATATGTTAAGGCTTTTGCATCTCAGGTTATTCCTGCCGTTACCCAAGATTTCAGTGTTGTTACAAGGCTTTATGACACCGCAAGCAAATACAGCACAACTAATCTTTCGCTTTCCAATGTAACATATCTTGCATCTCTTATGCTTTCAAAGGGTATTACAAATTTCGACACCGTAACTCTTGAGGGCGATATGCAGGAAAGCACGAAAAAAGATTATGCCGATTTTGTTTATGCGGAGTTTTATCCCGACAAGGATAAGCTTATGCAGTTAGTGCTTGATACGTTTTATACCAAGCAGGACAAATAATTGAATTTCTAATATAATCCCTCCTTGCGAGGTTTATATTATATATTATACTTAAAGCTTACGTTGTAAGCAGAAAGGCTATAAGTTATGAATAAAGAAACTAAAAAAATGCTTTCTTTAAATGCCACAAAGATAAGAATGGGCATTATCGAAGGCACACATTCGGCGAAAGCAGGTCATCCGGGAGGAAGTCTTTCCTCGGCTGATTTATTTGCATATTTATATTTTGCCGAGATGAAAAACATTGACCCTAAAAATCCTAAAGCGGAAAACCGTGACAGATTTGTTCTTTCAAAAGGTCACTGCGCACCCGGTCTTTACAGTGCGCTTGCACTTAAAGGATTTTTCCCGTTTGAGGATTTAAAAACACTTCGTCATATTGGCTCATACCTTCAGGGCCATCCTAATATGAACACCGTTCCCGGAATTGATATGTCAACAGGTTCTCTCGGTCAGGGTATCAGCGCTGCCGCAGGTATGGCAAAGGGAGCTAAGTATTTAGATAAGGATATCAACGTTTACACTCTTTTGGGTGACGGCGAGATAGAAGAAGGTCAGGTTTGGGAAGCTATGATGTTTGCAAGCCAATATAAGCTTGACAATCTTTGCGTTATCGTTGACGTAAACGGTCTTCAGATTGACGGCAAGTGCGAGGACGTTATGAACGCTGAGCCTATTGATAAGAAAATGGAAGCTTTCGGCCTTAACGTTATCAAAATTAACGGCAACGATTTTGACGAGCTTGAAAAGGCATTTAATGCTTTCCACGAAAATATCGGCTCAGGTAAGCCTTTCGGTATTATTATGAAAACAGTTAAGGGCTTAGGCGTGTCATATATGGAAAATCAGGTTGGTTGGCACGGCAAAGCACCTAACGATGAGGAATATGAAATTGCAATGAACGAGCTTAAAGCAAAGCTTGCAGAAATTGAGGAGGCGTAATTATGGCAGAAATTAAGAAAATAGCTACACGTGAAAGCTACGGTAATGCGCTTAAGGAATTGGCAAGCGAAGGTGCCGACAAGCTTGTAGTATTGGACGCTGACCTCTCAGCAGCAACAAAAACAGGAATTTTCAAAAAAGTATATCCAAACCGTCATTTTAACTGCGGTATTGCAGAGTCAAATATGATGTGCGTTGCCGCAGGACTCAGCACAATGGGGCTTGTTCCGTTTGCTTCAAGCTTTGCAATGTTCGCCGCAGGCAGAGCATTTGAGCAGGTTAGAAATACAATCGGTTATCCTCATCTTAATGTTAAAATCGGCGCAACACATGCAGGTATTTCAGTTGGTGAGGACGGCGCTTCACACCAGTGTTGCGAGGACTTTGCGCTTATGCGTTCAATTCCGGGTATGGTTGTTATTTGCCCGGCTGACGATATCGAGGCAAGGCAAGCAGTAAAGGCAGCATATAAGTATGAAGGTCCTGTTTATCTCAGATTCGGCAGACTTGCTGTTCCTGTTTTCCACAGTGAGGATTATAAATTTGAAATCGGCAAAGGCGAAGTTATCAAAGAAGGCTCAGACGTTTCAATTATTGCAAACGGCCTTATGGTAAACGAAGCAATTGAAGCAGGCAAGGCTCTTGAGGCTAAGGGTATCAGCGCAGAAATCATCAATATTGCAACAATCAAGCCGCTTGACGAGGAGCTTGTTATAAAATCGGCTAAGAAAACCGGCAGAGTTATCACCGTTGAGGAGCATAACATTATCGGCGGTCTTGGCGAGGCGGTTTGCGCTTGCCTTAGCGAAAATTGCCCTACTCCCGTTAAACGTATCGGCATTAACGACGAATTCGGACACAGCGGTCCTGCTGTTGAACTTCTTAAGCAGTTTGGTCTTTCGGCAGAGCATATTGCAGAGGTTACTCAAGATTTTGTAAAATAATCAAATATAAAGAAAAAACAGCGTTCCTTTTGGTACGCTGTTTTTATTTTATGCTGTTTTAAACTGTTATAATTGAATGTGCGAGGTTTAAAAACTAAATTTTTTTAACAATATTCATTTCTATTGATTCTTCTGCGTTTTTATTAACCTCTTCCGGACTTTTAAATGTAGGAATAACAGAGCGAAGTGCTTCTCTTGCCAAGTCGTTATTCTTAGAATTGACCGCATTTTTAAGAACAGAGAGCTTTTGCTCGACCTCATCGTAAGAAATCGGCTTTTCCTTTTCAACAAAAATCAAATCATTTTCCGTAGTATCCAACTCGTCAGTTCTTACAAGCAGTTCCTCATAAAGCTTTTCGCCCGGACGAAGACCCGTTTCAATAATTTCAATATTTTGTGCGGCAGAAAGATTAATCATATTCTTTGCAAGGTCATAAATCTTAATCGGCTGACCCATATCAAGCACAAAAATTTCACCGTTTTTAGCTATTGCACCCGATTGAAGCACAAGCTGCGAAGCCTCCGGAATAGTCATAAAATAACGAATAATTCTCTTATCCGTAAGCGTTACAGGGCCGCCTGCCGCAATTTGCCTTTTAAACAGCGGTATTACTGAGCCTGCCGAGCCGAGAACATTGCCAAATCTTGTGCAAGAGCACTTAACCTTGCCCCTTGCGGCATAAGATTGTGCAATCATTTCGCACATACGCTTTGTTGCACCCATAACATTAGTCGGGTTAACCGCCTTGTCGGTAGAAACCATCATAAATCTGTCTACGCCGTATTCTTCGCAAAGTTCAAGTACATTTTCAGTTCCGAAAACATTATTCTTAATTGCCTCAACGCAGTTATGCTCCATAAGCGGAACATGCTTGTGGGCAGCCGCATTAATCACGATATCGGGATGATATTTTTCAAACACCACGCTCATTACGTCTTTATCCGTAATTGAAGCAATTTCGACCTCTAAATCAAGCTCTTCGCCGTATTTAAACTTCAATTCTTGCTGAACATCGTAAACACCGTTTTCATAAATATCTAAAATTATAATTTGCTTAGGGCTCATTTTTGCAAGCTGACGGCAAAGTTCACTGCCTATTGAACCGCCGCCGCCCGTAATAAGGACGACCTTATTCGCATAATAACCCAAAGTCTTTTCATCTGAAATCTCAATCGGCTTTCTAAAAAGCAAATCCTCAATCTCAAATTCACGAAGCTGTCGCTTTTTACCTGCTGTTTGAAACGACGGATAATCATATATTTTAATCTTGCAACCCGATTTTTTATAATAATCGTAAAGTTCTGCTGTATTTTCCGTTGAAGAAGGAAGCGCAAAAATAATTTCTTTCACGCTGTAATCCTTAAGTATATCAAAGGTATTGCTCAGTTTCGCCTGAAAAACAGGTATCCCGTAAATATCCCTGCCGGCTTTGTCCTTATTTATATCAAAAAAACATACAGGAGTATATGATGTTTTTTTATTGTTAAGAAGCTCCTCCGCAAGGCTTACGCCAACATTTCCCGCACCTACAATTGCAACATAAATTTTATGAGCCTCGTCATCTTTCCTTATACTCATTCCGAAAGCAAAAATTCTGAGGAGAAGTCTCATAAGCTTTCCCTTTGCACTAAGTTCATTACCGTATTTAAAACAATAGCGATAACACATCCTCATTCCAAGTGCCAAGAGAGTGTTGAACGACGTCATGGCGATGATTTTTGAAATGGTAAAACGTTGGAAACCAAGCAAATTGCAAAGCCCACACTCAAAGCCCAAATACAAAACCATACCGAGAATATCAGTACAAAGCAATCTTATGTAGCATTGTATTCCGCCGTAACGCCAAATTTGGTTATATATCCTGCCAAAAAATCTGCACAAAAATACAATTAAAAAGCCGACGCAAGTATTAATAAAAACATCAATTATCTGCATATTTCTTATGCTTTTATTAAGTACAAACATCAAAACAAATGAAGCTAAATACAAAATTGCATCATATAAAACAAGCGTCCATTTTATATTAAATAATTTCTTTATTTTCTCCACAAACAGATCCTCTCTCCCCACAATAATCGAAAATCAATAAAAAAAGACTTTTGACACGGGACATCGGTTGCGTTTTGAGCGCAACTATTTCAAGCATCTAAAGTCTTAAAACACACGCATAAGCTCTGCCGGTATATAAAAAGCAAAACTTTATGCTATATCCCACATTGATACAAATTTACTCCCCATGAACCTTTAAAAACTTATTAAAAGAAAACGAAAAAAATAAACTTTTTCACTTTTTGTATCGCATATATTATATATTATGTAATATTCATTGTCAATGAAAAGCTTATCAAAAAAGCAGTGTTTTTGTTACAGTATGTCTTGTATTTTACATATTGTCTTATAACAATATAAAGTATATGCCGTAAAAAAGCGTTGGTATAACTAATCACCAACGCTTAATTTTGTTTGTTATAATTTTTTGATTTTACTGCCTTTAGCCTCGGCAATTAAGGCAATGCCCTGCAAAATCACCAAAACAAACGTAAATATTCGCATAGCTTTTGCAATAATTTCAAGAACGGTTGAAATTTCTCTAAACGATGTTAAAAGGCGAAGATTATTAAAATGCTTCATTTTTTCACCTCTCAAGTAAAACCGCATGGGCAATGCCCGGGATTGAATTGCCTTGCTTGCTTGAAGTAGGAGACATAAGTGCGCCCGTAGCAACAAAAAGTACCTTTTTCAAAATCCCCTTGTCCATTTGCTTTAAAATATGAGAGCAAAGCACACTTGCGCTACAGCCGCAGCCGGAGCCTCCGGAATTTACATCCTGCTTTTTTAAATCAAAAATGAGCGTTCCGCAATCCTTATGAAAACCTTTTAATTTAATATTGTGTTCCTTTTCAAGAAGTTCATAGAGAAGCTGACTGCCCGTGTATCCCAAATCACCTGTCAAAATCAAATTATAATCCTCCGGCGAACTTCCGGTATCATTCAAAAAACTGCTTATAGTCCTTGCTGCCGCAGGTGCCATTGTCAAGGGTAGACTATAAATTAATCTTGTCGGCAAAATTTTTCATTCTCAACATTCTCCGGCATGTAGAAATTTATTATTTGGCTTTTTCTACACGCTGAGGCGAACTCAGTTCGCCCCTACGGTATTTTTATTTAGACGGTTTGTAACTAAACGCTTTTTCAAGCAAAATGCAAAAAAGAAGTCCAACAGCACAGCCGAGCGTATTATGAATAACATCGTCAATTTCCGCATAGCCGAGTTTGAAAACATATTGCGAAAGTTCGATAATAAAGCTAAGTGCACATGAAATCGGAATAATCATCCACCGCTTTGAATTGATTTTGCCAACATTCAAACTGCCGAAAAGAAAGCCGAACGGATAGAAGAAGAGAATATTGAGTATTGATTCTCTAATCATTTCTTTCATTCCGTGAGCCGCCAAATAGTACGAGTGAAACGGAATCAGGCTGTAATCACCTGCCGACTCTGTATTAAGCCGTGAAAACAAAGTGATATAAAGTATAAAAATCACATACAAAAAGAGAAATGCCGAAATTATATAATTGTAGCACTTCTTCAGCATAAAAAGTCGTTTGCCGATACCTAAAATAAGAGAAAAAGCGAGCAGGATAAAGAATATTTTTTCATTACTTACATTATAAAGCGTTGTAACAATATCCAATTACCTCAACTCCTAAAATTATACCTCTTCAAAAAATGTATCGGGTTTATTTGGGTTAAAAATTTCGTTACAAGTCATAACCGTAACCAAATCTTCGGTTTCGCTAAGATTAATAATATTATGCGTCCAACCGGGAATCATATGCACAGCCTCGATTTTATCGCCCCAAACTTCAAAGCTGACCTTTTCACCCGTGTTAATATTGCGTTCTTCAATAAGCCCGTGACCTGAAACAACAATGAAAAGTTCCCATTTACTGTTATGCCAATGCTGACCTTTTGTAATACCCGGCTTGCTGATATTAATGCTCACCTGACCGCAATCTTTTGTATGCACAAGTTCGGTAAACGAACCACGGTTATCGACATTCATTTTAAGTGCATACTTAAATTTATCAGTCGGAAGATATGTTAAATAAAGGCTGTAAAGCTTTTTTGCAAAGCTGCCGTCAGGCATTTTCGGCATCATCAAAGTAGTAGGTTGTGCTTTAAACTCATTCAAAAGTTCAACAATTTCACCAAGAGTAACCTTATGAGTAGTTTCAACAAAGCAGAATTTACCCTTATCGTCAGGCACGGTTTCAACTGAATCAAATTCGCAGTGCTTTTCCTTACCCTCCAAAAGGTCAAACATACCCTCAACCAAATCGTCGATATATAAAAGTTCAAGCTCAACCTTTGGGTCTGTTACGGTAAAAGGCTCATCATTCGCTACTGCCCAGCAAAAAGTTGAAACGGCAGAATTATACTTTGGTTTTGAATGGCCCATTAAATTAGGGAAGCGGTAAACCGCAACCTTTGCACCTGTTTTTTTGCCATAATCGAAAAACAAATCTTCGCCTGCTTTTTTGCTCCTGCCGTATTCACTGTTGCCGAAACGACCTGAAAGCGTAGCCTGAATAGATGACGAAAGCATAACGGTTGCCTTGTTATTATACTTTTTAAGTGTATCTAAAAGCAATGATCCAAAGCCGAAATTGCCGTTCATAAAATCTTCTTCATTTTTCGGTCTGTTTACACCTGCAAGATTAAAAACGAAATCGGCTTTTTGGCAGTATTCTTCAAGCTCAGCTTCGCTTGAGTCTATATCATATTCAAAAATCTCGTCAATTATTATGTTTGGACGAGTTTTGTTTTTGCCGTCTTTAATATTTTTAAGGTTGTTGACAAGGGCTGTACCGACCATACCCTTAGCGCCTGTTACTAATATGTTCATTTCTTTCTCCAAAATCAGTTGATTAAATCCAAATTTTTCATCATATCTATGGAATAATCTTCTTTTGAATTAACAGTAAGATTAATCTCTTGTTTAATACTTTTTCTTTTTTTGAAAATTTTAGTCCATCTGCAAATTTGATAAAACGGCAACAGCCACTTGTGTTTATAAAGCTTAGGATAAATCGTTGCGAGGTCCTCAAGCGGCATAAAAATTCTGTTTAAAAAATACTTAAACTTACTGCCTGCCTTATAATTACCAATAACAACGCTTTTTTCATTTGAGCCATAAGTGCTGCCCGTCAAAATATAATGCTCCATCATCAGTATTTGCTCATTAGGCTCTCCGTTATCAAGCCAATAGTGCATTAAATCAAAAGCGTACTTTTCAAATTTTTCAAGATTAGCCCGGTTAAGCAAAGCACGATATTTTTCATCATCAATATCAATTTTATTTTCAAAAATCCACAAGTCAATAAAACTTCTGATTCCGCAACCGCCGTGTATAAAATGATATGCCATATGAGCAATGTGATGAAAAAGGAAAAATTCAGGACTTTCGGCATATTCAAACCCATTTAACTTAGTTGAATGTTGCCATACCTCATCCAAAACCTTATCCATTTTTTCTTCACGTTCTTTAATATTATGATGAAGCTCAAGGTGCATACCACCGGGAGCGTACAAATTAATATCGTGATAATGCTTGTTACCCTCAACCCTGTATCCTGTTTTAGTCAACACTTTTACTGCCTTGTCAAGCTGTTCGTCGTGAACTAAAATATCAATATCGCAACTTGTCCTCATCCACGGTTCGGGATAATAATTTCTAAGCACACTGCCCTTTAGCAATATATACTCAATTTTATTTTTTTCAAAAACAGATTTAATATGCTCAATCTCATATTCCAAATTAGCTACAAAACCTGCCGAATATTTAAGTTCATACTTAAATTTAGGATAATAAGGCGATGACATTTTAATTAAATCATTTTTAATTAAAGCATCTGCAATAAGATTGATAACATCGTGTTTTTTTGAAAGATTAAAAAGTTCTTTAACTTCATCATCAGTTAAAACGATATTTTGAACTTTTTTATTTTTAAGTTCACATTCTATTAAGTTAAAAAATACTTTTGCAATATCTTTACTCATTTAGCATATTCAAAATCGAATAAAATCAGTCGATTTCTTTTCTCCAAACCATTTTATTAACAATTCCCGTATAGCTTTGGATAATTTTAACAACCTTAGTGCTTACATTTTCCTCAATATAATCAGGAACAGGAATACCGTAGTCGCCGTTGTTATTCATCTCAATAGCCGTATCAACTGCTTGAAGCAAGCCTTTTTCGTCAATACCTGAAATGATAAAGCAAGCCTTATCTATAGCCTCCGGCCTTTCGGTCGAAGTACGAATACAAACAGCAGGGAAAGGATGACCTACCGAAGTGAAAAAGCTGCTTTCCTCCGGCAAAGTACCCGAATCGGACACAACTGCCATAGCGTTCATCTGCAAACAGTTATAGTCGTGAAAGCCGAGCGGCTCGTGCTGAATAACTCTTTTATCAAGCTTAAAGCCGGTCGATTCAAGCCTCTTTTTACTTCTCGGATGGCAAGAATAAAGAATAGGCACATCATACTTTTCTGCCATTTTGTTAATAGCATTGAAAAGGCTTAAAAAGTTCTTTTCTGTATCAATATTTTCCTCACGGTGAGCCGAAAGAAGAATATACTTACCCTTTTCAAGTCCTAATTTTTCGTGAATATCGGAAGCCTCGATTTCAGCCAAATTATTGTGCAAAACTTCTGCCATAGGAGAGCCTGTAACATAAGTTCTCTCTTTTGGCAAACCGCAATCTGCAAGGTACCTTCTTGCGTGCTCCGAATAAGCCATATTCACATCCGAAATAATATCAACAATTCTTCTGTTAGTTTCCTCCGGCAAGCACTCGTCCTTGCATCTGTTGCCTGCTTCCATATGAAAAATCGGAATATGAAGCCTTTTAGCACCGATAACCGAAAGGCAACTGTTTGTATCGCCCAAAACAAGCACTGCGTCAGGCTTAATTTCAGCCATAAGCTTATAGCTTTGGGCAATAATATTTCCGCAAGTTTCGCCGAGGTCATCACCGACAGCGTCAAGGTAAACCTCCGGGTCGTCAAGCTTTAAATCTTTGAAAAACACACCGTTTAAATTATAGTCGTAATTTTGACCTGTATGAGCCAAAATGACATCAAAATATTTGCGGGTTTTATTAATTACATCCGCAAGCCTTATAATCTCCGGCCTTGTACCTACGATTATAAGAAGCTTAAGCTTGCCGTTTTCTTTCCATTTAACATTATCGAATTTGCCCATTTCTGCCTCCGATTACTTGTCCATCTTTGCAAGTTCTTCCTGAATATAAGAAAGGCTTGCAATCTTTTCTTTAGTTTCCTCAAGGTTAAGACGGCGAGTGTTGTTAGAGTTGAACTCTGTCAAAGTGTTTCTCTTTTCGTCACCTTCCTTGAAATATTTATCATAGTTAAGTCCACGATTATCGGCAGGAACACGGTAGAAATTGCCCATATCAACAGCCTTTGCACATTCTTCGTTAGTAAGAAGTGTTTCATACATTTTCTCGCCGTGACGAATACCGATTACTTTAATATCTTCTTTTTTGCCGCCGAAAAGCTCACAAACAGCCTCAGCCTGAGTCTGAATTGTACAAGCAGGAGCTTTTTGAATAAGCAAGTCACCGTTTTCACCGTGTTCAAATGCGAAAAGAACAAGGTCAACTGCCTCTTCAAGCGACATAATGAAACGAGTCATTGAACCCTCGGTAATAGTAATCGGATTACCGCTCTTAATTTGGTCAATCCAAAGCGGAATAACCGAGCCACGAGAACACATTACATTGCCGTAGCGGGTGCAGCAAATCTTAGTCTTGCCCGACATTCTCGACTTAGCAACCGAAACCTTTTCCTCGATAGCTTTTGTAATTCCCATAGCGTTAATAGGGTAAGCAGCCTTGTCAGTCGAAAGGCAAATTACGCACTCAACACCCTCTTCGATAGCTGCCGTAAGCACATTATCAGTACCAATAACATTAGTTCTTACAGCCTCCATAGGGAAAAATTCGCAAGACGGAACTTGCTTTAAAGCTGCTGCGTGGAATATGTAATCAACGCCGTGCATTGCACCCTTTACCGACTGCAAATCACGAACATCACCGATGTAAAACTTGATTTTGTCTGCAACCTCCGGCATCTTTGCCTGAAATTCGTGACGCATATCGTCCTGCTTTTTCTCATCACGAGAAAAAATACGAATCTCGCCAATGTCGGTTTTTAAAAACCTGTTGAGAACAGCGTTACCAAATGACCCCGTTCCACCTGTTATCATTAATGTTTTTCCTGTAAATAAAGACATTTCTATACTCTCCTAATTAGATTCTTTTTTATGTAATTTGATTTTTATAAAATTCAAAATGTTGTTTCTGTCTTTTTTGTTAAACCCTATAACAAATACACATACAAAATAGAGCGCACAAACAATTATACCCTTAACAATTAGCCCAAACCAGCCTTGAATATTTATTAACTTATTTGATATAAAATATCCTAACACTCCGCTTAGAACCAAAGAAGGTATAAATTTCATATAACATTTTTTGAAAAATTCAAATACATTTATTTTTAAATGTTTATAGTAAATAATATTGAGATAAATAAATAAAACGAAATAAGCCAACGTTATTGCTACCGCAGAACCGAGCGCACCATATTTTTTACACAAAATAAATGACATAGCTACTGAAACAACTGCCATACCAATATATCCAAAAGACATTTCTTTGACTTTATTTTTTGCAATGGCTGTAGTATTAGCAATTTGTTGTGAAAACAATAAAATATCAGGTATAAATAATAGAATCGCACACGGCCATGCTCCAACATAATCTTTACCCATCCATAAAATCATGAAATCATGACCTAAACTGATAAATCCAACCATTATCAATCCTAATAATACAAACTGATAACTGCCGACTTTTATCATCAAATCCAGTATTTTTTCCTCTTTGTCGTCTGCAATATATTTTGAAATTTTTGCAAGGAACATACCATTTACAGCGGCAGCAATTGTATAAAAATAGCTTTCCAATGAATTCGCAGGCGCAAACAATGCAATTTCTTTACTCGTTGACAGTATTCCAAGAATTGTAGGAGCCAAATTGAAAATGCATCTTTGAGCAAGGCTAATCACCGTAACCCAAATTGAAAAACCGAATATTTCTTTTAATAATTGCTTGTTTTTTACATTGAATTTGTATTTTACCGGCGTCGTCAATCTTATTATAATTAATTTAATTACAATAAATACTAAACCACTGATTGCGTTTGCTGAAACAACGGCAATAACGTCCATATTGTTTAATAAAGCAACTACAACCAATAAAATGGTTAACACTTTTTGACCTAAATCGCATAATTTCAGTGGTACAAATTTTTCATAAGCATTTATAACACCGGGCAACGGCATGAAAGGAAATGAAATAACACTATATGTCGCAACTATAATATATAATTTTTTGTATAATTCAATTTCATCAGCAGTTAAACCTTTATATATCTTTGAAATAAAGAAGTATACAACCAATAAAATTATAAATATTATTGCATCAATACATAAATAAAGTTTTGTTACTATTCCTAATAAATCGCTTGCTTTTTCTTCTTGTCCTTCAGCACGGTATTTCGCCACAAATCTTGATACCGCAGAACTCAAACCGAAGTCAACCAAAAACAAACTAATAAAGGTTGTTGCCAAAGTATATAACGCATAATTAGATTGCCCGATTTTGCCTACCATCCACGGAATATATACAAGCCCGGCTATGATATTAAAAAATATTGCGAAATATGATATAAATGCGCCAAAAAGATATTGTTTGTTTTTCATAAAATTCCTTTTTTCTTCTTGTTTTTCGCTCTTATAACTGTTCCACGAATTCCCAAATACAAAACGCTCCTAAATAATGATTCTATTTTCATAATTATTTTATCCGCTTTATTTACAGTCATTTTTCTTTCAAATTTAAAATCTCTATCAATCTTGTCAGGATGAATCAAAGGAAATTCTATATCATAGCGTTTTTTATGCAAAAGTTTCTGTGTTTTTTTTGGTAATAATCTAATATCAGAAACCGCATGTGTTGAATCTTTTGAAATACCGATGTTTGTTATCATATTATACTTAGGCACAATATTCAACCTGTTATAAATAAACATAGATGCTGCATTAATTGATTCATAATGTGCTCTGCCTGATGATTTGTGTTTTTTAGCTACTTCAATGAAATTTTTATAATCATTTTTTGACATTTGTGTTTTAATTTTGTCTAAATCATTTTGATTTTCAAGCCATGAATAACTTTCATCCCATGTATCAATTACTCTTTTCCAAGAAGCCCAACCCCAAATTGAGCCTTTTTTAGTAAAGAGATAACTCGCATTTATATTTTTTGAAACATCATTGTTGTTCATTCCGCAAATCATATTTATTTGTGGATTATCTTGGTACTTCACTAAAAGTTCTTTGCAAAATCTAAAAAAGCTTTGAGACGGAACATCATCATCTTCAAGTATTATTCCCATCTCTTCTGTTTCAAACATCCATTTTTGTGCAATAAACTCTGAAGGATCGCATCCAATATTTTTTTCTTGATAAAATCTATGTACTTCACAGTTCCAATCTATATTTTCATCAGAAACAATATTTCTGCATTTTTCAATTCCAACTATATCAGAAGGTTTGTCCTTTCGTGCCCCATCTTGATATAAATAAAGTTTTGAAGGTCTTGCTTTTTTCACCTCATCAAAAACCTGCTTTAACTGCTCATCTCTGCAAAAGAAAATCAATAAGACAGGTATGTCCACATTGTAATCATATTTTGATATTTTTTCCATATTATAACACCTCAATTTGTTAATAGTGTTGCCAAATTTTTGACAAACTCTTTGTCTAATTCACTGATTCTATTTCTGCTGTTATATTCCTTTTTCATATCCACTGACATGATTGCTTTGGCAACCAACTGCGGCACAGGGCTATCATAATATGTTATATAATCGCTGATTTCGGATGTTCGTAAACATTTTAAATCTTGTGCAACAATATGCAATCCGTTACCCATATAGACCAATAATTTAGACGGAAATGTATAATCGGCAGACTTCATATTTGTGTCATCGTACATATGCGTGCTCAGTGCGATACTACATTTTTGCAATTCACGCAAATATTCTTCTCCTGCCATATATCCTAAATACTTGATACAACACCAACCCTTTTGGGCATTTATATTTTTTATTATTTCCTTGAGAGCGCAAATATTTTTTTCATTTCCAAATCCAAGAATAACAAGTTCGTAATTTTCGGGTAAATATTTCATTGTTTCAACTGCCAAAAAAGCACCTTTACGCTCTTGTTCGATTACTCCTGCATACACTAAGCGACATTTGCTTGTTATTCTGTTTTCTATTAGATCTGAAACAGCATATCTACCATGAGATATAATCTTTGGTGCAGGATTATGTATTTTATCTCTTATCAAGGTATTTACACAAAGATATCCATCAGCTGTTTTAAAAAAATCCCATTCTTTTTTTTCATAAGCATTACCATCAGGCGATAACGCCGAATAAACATCTTCTATTTCTAAAAAATATTTTTTTCTAAAGATTTTTTTCAACGCAGTAGCCCAAAAGATATGATACATTGAATGATATATTAATATACGGTCATTTGATTTTTTATTTATAAGTAAATACATCAATATTTGAAGCATTTGCCAAAAATTGTTTAACTTACCTAACAGGTTCGATTTCTTATTACTAAACGCTGAAAAATAAATATGTTTTTCATGATCATCTTTTTGTACCGTTTTTCTTCTAAAGTTGCCTTTATTTGGAATAACCGGACAAACATAACAAACATTATAGCCATTTCTTTTCAATGTGTCAGATACATAATCGATTTTACTCCAGACAGAAGGGTATGATGTGATATTGTCTGCAAATTCAGGTTCTGCATAAAAGCAAACATAGTATACAGTTTTTTTCTTACTTTCCATTATAAATCCTCATCAATTTCTTATGCGCCTCGTTAATTTCAAATCCGGATTCAATGTATTTTTTTAGAATCACTTTCTGTTCAGGTTCTTTCCAATTATTATAACTTTCAATTATCTCTTTAGCCCAATCTGTTTCATTTTTTTTAAGAGAAATAAAATGAACAGAATTTAAGCCACGGTCAACTTCAGGTGAAACCCCGTCCGAAGCAACACAAAAGCACCCACTTGCCTGTGCTTCCAAAAGAACAATTCCAAGTCCTTCAAAAAGTGACGGAAACAAATAAATATCAAATAGTTTTAAACACGCAGGAACATCTGTTCTTTTACCTATAAAACGAACACTTTTTTCTATTCCAAGCTTTTCGACTTGGTTTTTACATTCTTCTAAGAGTCCGCCATCAGGCCCCCCATTATTAAAACTGCTTCCGGAATAAAATCTAAAATTTTGCTAAACACATTAATAGTAAATAAGCTATTCTTTTTTTCTTCAAATCTACTGATATTTCCAATGACCAAAGAGCAGTTTTTATTTATTGTAAATTCTTCCTTTAATGCTTTAACTTCGGAAGCCCTTTCGTCAAAAAACGATTTTACAGCGATTCCGTTTGGGATAACTATACCTTTTTCAGAAAAAAATTTTTCGCCGTAAAGATATGCCCCCGCTTCTTTTGAACAGCCTAAAAATGCGGTTGCGTATTTTTTAATAAGATTCGTTTTAAATGAAACCCATAGTTGTTTTATAAGTTTAACATCTTTACCGCTTGTATCATGTGAGTGCGATACACGAATCGGAATATTACATAAGTGAGCAGCATAAAGCGGTATAGCATTATCTATGTTAACATGTGAGTGAACCGCAACATAAGGGCCACCTTTATCAACAACTTCTTTAAAGCGTTTAATAAATTTATGTGCATTTTTTAAAGAAGGCGTACCTAAAAAATAAACATTACCGCCTAATTGACTGATTTCATCTAAATATGGATAATCTTTTTCGATGAAAACTGCAAAATCAAATTGATATTTTGAACGATCCAAAGCACGATAATTATTCATAATAAATGCTTCGGTTCCGCCTAATTCCAGACATGAAACAATTTGCAATATTTTCTTCATTTTAAATTCCTCTCCGATTTTATATCAAGCAAAACATAGTTTCTGTTTTCTTTTTCGTTCTTTTTTGTATCGTAATAGCCTATATAAATTATTTTTTTCATATAATCATCCTTGCCAGAAAAATTGATATTCCGGAGTTTTTTTAAATGCCAATATGCAAAGTATAAATACAATAATTGCCGCTGCAAGCCTTTGCATTTTATCTGTTTTTATAGTCTTTATAATTAAAGGAAAAATTAATACCATAAAAATCGAATAATACTGAACAACTCTCATTGTACTTGGATTAATCATCAACATTGAAGAAAAAAAGCATGATAACATCAAAGCATTTATTGAAATTTCATTTATACCTTTATCATCTTTATATAGCATCAGTTTATAGGTGAATGTAGTATAAATGGCAATTAATAAAAGCATCAATGTAAAAGTTGTTGCACCAGCGCCTTCATATTCAGAATATTGCTCATATCCGGCTACATTTTTCAAAAAACTAAATAATTGATTTCTAAATACAAAAGAAAAAATAATTGCAAACCAATAAACAACAAGCGTTACTTTATTGATTTTTATTCTTGAAAGCCAGTAAAACGGTAAAAAACACAATACCGAAGCATGAACCGTTGACATTAGAATAATCAATATAAAAAAAGGAACAAATTTTTTTCGTTTAATCAATTCAATACCTATAAAAACAACAACAGCAGTTGCAATTGTTTGCCTCAATCCGGTTATTGCAAAAAAAGAATAAAACAATGTTGAAAAAAGAATATAACTTAGATATGGATTTTCTGAATATTTATATACAAAAAAACCAAATGCAACAAAAAATAAAGCTGCGATTGCAAAAAGCCAAAGCTGATAATTGGTCGACATTAATTGAAATGTCTTTTCAAGTAGTCCATAGCCTATATCTTTTCCGTCTCCATTATGAAAATACTTTTGCTTAAATGCTTCAAAAAGACTGTCCCAAGTCTGAAATTTGATGCTCGTAAATTGTTCTTTATATGCTTTTGTGTCATCGCCTACAGACAGACTTCTCAGTCCTGATATTAAAATCCAATTCAAAGAAGCAAAAAAACAGAATATTCTATTTTTGTCTTTTTGGTAATTTGACAGCAAAAACCACATACCCGTCAAACATGCTATATTACACAAATATACAACCATCAATTTTCTCCACAAATCATTTTATAAAGTTTAATATACTGCTTGATATTTTTATCTTTTTCAAAATTCTTTTTCGCAAAAGCTCTGCAATTTTTAGAAATAGCACTCATATCTTTATTTTCTAATTTGTGTATTTCATTTATCATTGCACCAACATCATTTATTGGAGCGACAGCTCCACAATTTTCACTAACCAATTCTGGATTTGCTGTTGAATTAAAGCATATTACCGGCGTCCCGCAAGACAACGCTTCCGCTGAAACTTTTCCGAATGTTTCCTCAAGTGACATTGTAACAAAAAAGTCTGCAAGATTGTAGTAATCAACAAGTTCTTCAATCGATTTTGTTAAACCAACAGAAATAATATTTGGCGGAAATTTTTGGTCATTTTCCATCCTTCCAACCAATAAAATTGCATAAGTTTCTCCTAATTTATTGGCAAGTTCTATAAATTTACTAAGACCTTTTTTTTCACTCCACCTATCCGCAACACCAACTATTACTTTTTTATTGTTTAACTGCAACTTTTTTTTCAAATCATTAACATCTTTTGGACAAAACTTTTCAGTATCAATCCAATTATATATTCTTGTAATTATTTTAGCACTGCTCAGTAATGACTTCTTTGCTTCTTCTGTTATCCAATCAGAAACACCTACAACATACAACTTTTTTATATTTCCAAACAAATATTTTTTATCATTCCACATTGATGCTGTTTTGTCAAAAAACCAACTTGAATTATCATCTTTGAGTTTTGGACATTGATAACAACCATTTATCCATTTATAACAATTTGCAACAGTATAATGAGTGCATTTACCGGTATAAAACCAACAATCATGGAGCGTTAGAACTGTAGCAATATCATTTTTCGCTATATAATTAAGTAACATCGGTAAATTTATATAGTTTCCGTGCAAATTGTTTAAATGAATTACATCCGGTTTTAATTTATCAATATAATTTATCAATTCATGTGTTGATAAGTAAGAAAAATAGCCCTGTTTACCGGTAATTCGAGATAAAAGAGCATGCATTTTCCAATCAATTTTGTTTCCGATTAAAAATGAATGATCGCTTAGATTACCCAAAAACGGTGCAGCAACATACGAATCTATACCGCAAGCAATCATATATTCATGCAGTTCTTTACAATTTCTCCCGGTACTTGATTTTTCATATACCGCATTAATTTGCAACACTTTCATTTTATTTACCTATAACTTTTTCAAAATCATTTTTTAAATTTTGTATAACAATATCTTTACTATGGTTTAGCGTTCCTAAGTCAAATGCTTTTTTTTGGTAATCAATTAATATTTGCGGATTATTTATTATTGATAACAAACAATCATAAATATTTTTCTTATCATCTATACACAATGCAGCATTGTTTTTTTTCAAATATGAGAATCCAGCTTGTTTGTCATCGCAAATTGCCATCACAGCACACCCGCTATCTAAACAATCTACAATTTTTGTTGAAAATGACAGCCTAACAGTCATTTTGTTTTTTATATCAAAACCTTCAACATGTAGAGCTATATCACTATTTGAATAAATATCCTTTAGTTCTTCTAATGATACAGCTTTATGTACAAAAGAATTCTTATTGTCGTTTAAAATATTTAAAACTTTTGGTGATATTTCATTTGTAGTATATATATCTAAAACCATTTTTGTTCCGTTTTTATTTATTTTTTTTATTGATTCGGCTAATGAAACTAAAGTTTTCCACCTGTTTAGATATATACCTCCTGCATATACAAATCTAATTGGATTATTAACTTTTGTTTTCAATCTTTTTTTATCAAAGTTGCCCACTTTACGAAGGATTTTCATATTAGCATGAAAATCTTTTTCACATTGACTTTTTTGTTCATTGGTCATTGTATAAACCAAGTCATATAGTTTAAAAACATCGCTAACGTGCTTTCTTAAAATAAAATGATTTAGCCAATAAATAATTGAAAAATTAAATTGCTTATTTGTGTAAAAATCATCAGAAATATAAGATATTACTGGAACGTCACAAAAACTTTTAACAATTTTTGTAAGCTTAATCATATAATGCGAACCGTAACAAGGAGCAAAAATCACATCTGGATTGAAATCTAAAACGAAATTTTTTATTCCGTCTATATCCCATTTCGCTATTTTCCAAACTATTTCTCTCAATACCGGAACAATCGGCAGATTACCTTTTTTCAGAGAGTTATACTTTTGCACATAAGCCTTTGTATCATAAGGGTAGTTTTCATACTTTATTTCTTTTCCAACTTTTTTGTTGTGCAAAATATTATTAACCATCATATTATCTGTCATTTGATAATATGATTTGCAAATCGAATTATTAGGCAGTGCATCCGTGCAATATATTTGTGCATAATCACCTGAAAAATTTTCAAAAATATTGGTTAAAACATTCCCGCCGTTTTGTTCATTTCTCCATGCCTCTTTGGATATTATCAAAACCCTCATAATTGTCTCCGTTTCATTTAATTGTCAAAAATAATTTTAATAAAAACAAAGTTATTTTCATACCAAAAAGCTTATGAAACAATTGAATAATTCTCGTTTTTTTATTCTTTGAATAACTTAACAACCACGAATTGTTTTTTATAAAATCATATATAGATTCATCGTTATTTCCAAAGCGTACATATAAATTTAATAGTGTTATATATTGGTAAGAAACATATCCGAGTATAATATTATCATCAGTTTTTTTTGCAATATCAATGCAAAGACTAATGTTTTCCTTCAATATTTTTATAGCGTTAATATCTATACTATGTACTACAGAACCCTTTCTTTGGACATAAGCATATTGTACAATAGGATAAATGTAATATTCTTTTGCTACAGAAATCAATTTTGCAGTCCACTCAATATCTTCAGAAGTAACTCCTTCTCTAAAAAACAAATCATTATTACTAAATAATTCTTGTTTAACAAATTTGTGACAAGCTGAACTATACAAACAATCCTCATCCACCACTTTTTTTAAATCAGCCTTTATGCTTTGTTGACATTTAAATTGAGGCGTTTTTATTGTGTTTCCTGATTCGTCCACTTCTTTATATTCAAATAAAATAACATCTACAGAATTTTCAGTTACTATATCTTTAATTTTTTCAAGAAAATTGCTTTCTGTCCAATAGTCATCGCTATCAATAAATCCAATATATTGTCCTTTTGCTCTTTTTATTCCTGCATTTCTTGCTGAGGATAAACCACCGTTTCCCTTATGAATAACTACTATTCTGTCGTCTTTTTTTGCCCACTCATCGCAAATTCGTGGACAACTATCAGGTGAACCGTCATCAACAAGAATAATTTCAAAGTTTTTATAAGTTTGTTTTACTACACTTTCAATACATTTATTTAAATATCTTTCAACATTATAAACAGGAATTATTATGCTAAATAAATTAGTATCCATTTATTTTTCCTCATGTGTTTGTCCAAAATAAACATTTTTTAATTCATTATATACATTTTTATCGGTAAATAAACTTGCTCTTTTTAAAGCACGTTTAGAATACTTTTCTGGGTCATCAATCACTTTTATTATTTTATCGGCAAAGTTTTTAATATTTGTCGGCTCTACAATAAATCCTGTTATGCCGTTTTCGACAAGTTCACGATGTCCCCTATTGTTTGAAGCAACCACAGCATTTCCACACAACATAGCTTCCATTACATTTAGTGGCAATCCTTCTCTAAAACTACAGGTTAACGCACAATCTGCAATGTTATAATATTTATTTAGTTCAAGGGTATATCCTAAAAGCTCAACATTTTTTTCAAGTTTGTTTTCTTTCACCAAATTTGTTAAGTTATCAAGTTCAGGTCCGTTACCGGCTATAAATAATTTCGCCGTAGTATATTTCTTAACAACATCTTTCATTGCTAAAATTGCAGTTCTCTGATTTTTATTTGGCAGAAGTTCACCAACATTTACAATCACTTTAGTGTCATCTGATATTCCAAGTTCTTTCCTAACAGACATTTTTTGTTTATCGTCAAACACATAATACTTTTCGCTATTGGCGCCTACACCATGAATATGATAAACATTGGTTTTGAATTTGTTTTTGGCTAACTTATAGTCTTCTTCACATATTGTAATAAGCTTGTCTGTTAATCTTGCACAAAGTTTTTCTATCGGATAATAAAGAAGCCAATTTTTTTTAGGTGCGCCCTTATAAAAATGAAATCCATGAGCCGTGTATATTACACATGTACCTTTTTTTCTTGACTTAATCGCAGCAAGACGTGTATATACACCTGCTGCCGGTGTATTGGTGTGTACAAAAGAATAGTTTCCTTCGTCAATTATTCTTTTTACTTCTTTAAAAGCTTTTATATTCTTAAGACTCAAAGGCGATCTGTCAAACGGCACGTCAAACACTTTATCTGCAAAATCAATTTCCAATCCATTTTTTTCTGCCAAATTGTTTTTTGCTGCCACATGTACCTCATAACCATTATCGTGTAACATTTTAGCAAGTGGTTTATGAAATTGTGCAATATGACTTTGTACTGTAGCTGTTAGTAATACTTTTTTATTCATTACTATTTCTCCAAATTATTAACTATAACCTCACACATTCATTTTTTGTTATTTTTTTGGTCTGTAGAACACTGTTCTTAATTTATAATATATTTTTTCCATCAAAATTCTATATGAGTGAAAATAAAGATTAGGAATTTCAACATCTGCATCAATAATTTTTTTATTTTCATAAACTATGACTCTCTTGTGAACTGAATCTGATTTTCTTTCTTCATGCGGAAAGCATAAAAACAATTCAAGAATTTTTCTATTATTCATTGGCATGGTCATTCTATGATATAATTGTTGAGAAGAAATAACTGATACACCCCAACATCCCATACGAATTTCCCAATAAAACAAATCAGATGGTTCATAATTGAACAACTTTTTATTTAGTCCAACTTCCTTTAAAAAAATCATAATATATATTATCTGACCACTTTAATAATTCTGGATGACCAAAATATCTTGTTTGGAAAATGCTACATTGTCTTTCATTTATAAGCCCGGACATATCGATTTGATATTTTCTTTCAATGAATACTCTTGCGACTTCTGAAGCCCATGATTTTAGTTCAATATCATAAGCATCCAAATCATGAAGATAGATATACTTTCTGATTTCATTATCTGAAAGATTCACGAAATAATTTGTATTGTGTTGAAGCAACTTTTTATAAAAATCAAAATTTTCAAAACTGCTATTTTCTTGTGGTATTTGATAAAATGTATGTTTAAGTCCTAAATGCTCACAAATCTTCTTTGCTCCTTCTGCGTCGACCAGCTCCTGCGGCTTTGAAAAAAAACTAAAATATGAAAATTTATCATAAAGACCATTTGCACAAGCAAGTGTAGTTTTGCTGTCTGTTCCGCCTGAAAGTGAAATGGTGCATCTGTTCCACTTCTTGCTACAACATTCAATACCATTGTGAATTAAATCACCGATCTTCTTAACGCCTATTTCTTTTTCTTCGTCAGTGGTAAACTCTGGATGCGCACAAATAGGATAGAAACGCTTAATATAAAAATCATTATTATATTCAACATAAGTATTTGCACCAATTCTCTTCAATTCATCATAAGGAGTAATGTTGCCTGGCAAATGCCTATTACCAATATTGTAACACTTGCTTTGAACAAGTTTCTCAACATTTGCATTCATTTTCAGATCAAACATATCCGCAATGAGCTGTGGATGTTCTGTAATATACATTGAACCATTAATCTTGCCAAAATAGCAACCAGTTAATCCACAAGCATCTTGACAAGCAATCACTTTATTTCCATCGATAAGAATAATTACATGAAGTCCAGTAAATTCACTAACCTTATCAAAATATCTTGCTACACTATTTTGATAACAAGATATTAGATCTTGACACAATTCATTTTCATCATATTTCATATCAAATGGATTATATGCATGACCGATAATAATTGAATATATATCACCTTCTGATTGAATATAGAATGTTTGCTTTTCTTGAACATATAAATGGTAATTTCCCACTTGAGAATATTCCCAAATATTGTAAAAAGGATATGATGAAACATCATCAACCTTCTTATCCGTTAATAAATATCCGCGCCTAAATAATAGTTCTCGATAGTTTTCATTTTTATCAAGTTCATTTATCAAATAATTCTTGTAATTTTCCATCATTCATTACTCTCCAATCTTTTAACTATAACATCAAACATTCGTTTATTGTTATTTTCACCAACAAACGAATTATGCGGTGTTAGGATAACATTATCCATATCCCAAAGCGGGCTATTTTCATTTAGTGGTTCTTTTCCAAAAACATCCAACACTGCTCCGCTTATATCACCTGATTTAAGTGAGTTTATCAAATCTGATTCGACAACTAACGGTCCTCTTGCGATATTCACAAATATTGAACTTTTTTTCATCAAATCAAACTTTGATTTATCAAACATTTCTCTTGTGGAATCTGTAAGCGGTAATGTTAAAATTACGATATCTGCAATTTTTAATTGTTCATCCAAATTATCGAGCAATTCTACCTTGTCAAAATATTTTCTATCATCATCGGTTATATCCACACCAATAACAGATGCATCAAATGCTGAAAATCTTTTGGCAACTTCAGAGCCGATATTTCCTGCACCGACTATTAGAACCGTTTTACCTGAAAGTTCACCAAGCGTTCTTGACTTTTCCCAAATATGATTATTTTGATTTTTATAAAATAGCCTTGATTGTTTGATAAGCTGCAACACACCGCATAAAGCGAATTCAGCCATTGGAATACTATAAACTCCACGAGCATTATAAATTTTTATCTCATGCTCATTAATATAATCAATGGGTACTCTGTCAAAACCAGCGCTTGTAAGCTGAATGTACTTTAACTTTTTAAAGTGCCTGATATCATTATAAAGAAACAAGCCGTTACAAACAACGCCCTCAATATCGCTTACATCAAAATCGATTTTTTTTCTTTCGTCTTGCACATAAACAATATCATTTCCAAGTGATTTTAAATATTCAATTTGTTGATCTGTGTACTTAAATGCACCTGTCAAAAGTAATTTCATATATTTACCTTTATTTTGTCAATAATATTAGCGGTTTGCTTATGCATCTCATCAAAATATGATGAATTCTTATTTTCAATTTCTTTCTCAAAAACTCTGTTTTCTGCAATTCCGTCAGTTATGATTTTTTCAAATTCATCTATATCATATTTTTCCCAATCACAAAATGCTCTTGCAAGAATTGCCATTGAAGAACCAAGCCTATAATGCTCACATAAAATATTTTCAGCCGGTAATAAATTATTGCTGTTGACTTTTCCTACGCCGCCAATACCGAATTTAATTCTTGCCTTCTTTAACTTCGATACAATTTCATCAACCGTACCGTCCGTATAAAGTTCAAACATGAATTTTTTATGTTGACTTAAATGTAAATCATTAAGACCTATATGTATTTCATCAATACCCTTTAACTTCAAAACATCATCAAGACATAACCTTGCCTCTTCCGTTTCAAGAAGTAACATTGTCTTCGCTCTACCATCTACTATATCTAAAAACTGCTTAACATCTTCAACAGTTTTCCACATAGGCAACATAATAAAATCTGCACCTGCTGCAATTACCGAATTAATTTCATTAACCGAGCCATTATGAATCGGATTAACTCGAACCATTAATTTTGATTTTTTTATTACAGCCATTATATTTTTCACGTCTTGAACAGTATGATGATTTTTAACCGTATCAAGACCTTTTTGGCGCTTATCTTTGCCGATATATTCCATATCAACAAAAATTCTGTCAACTCCTGCTCTTTCACAAGCTAAGGCAACAGATTGATTATTCGTTATATAAAAATATTCTAAAGCCATAATTATACTGTTTCTGCCTTCGTGTCATCTGTTACAAGGGTAGCACCATTGTTAACATTATCTTCGTTTTTAAGTACTTTAAAAATTGTTTTAAAAAGAATTTTTATATCAAGTAAAAGCGACATATGGTCAACATACCAGCAATTAAGCTCAATTCTTTTATGCCACTCAACATCTTTTCTTCCGTTAATTTGTGCCCAACCGGATATACCCGGACGAACATCAAACATATGTAACTGTTCTTCAGTATATTCACTTATATCCCACGGATGATAAGTAAGTGGTGGACGAGGACCAATGAAACTCATATCGCCTTTGATTATATTAAAGAGTTGAGGTAATTCATCAATACTTGTTGCTCTGATAATTTTTCCTACTTTAGTTACTCTCATATCATCAGCACCACTATATACACCACTGCCTGTATGTTCTGCTCCCTGGCACATTGAGCGAAATTTATATATTTTAAATACTTTTCCTCCTTTACCCAGTCTGTCTTGTTTAAAAAGTGCCGGACCTTCCGACTCCGCCTTAACTGCAATAGCCGTCACAGCCATCAATGGAGAAAGTAAAATCGCAGATAAAACCGCAATAACTATGTCTAAAACTCTTTTAACATATTGATACATAATATCCATCCTCAAGAAACAATCTAAATAAAAAAAGACTTTTTGACACGGGACATCGGTTGCGTTTTGACCGCAACTATTTCAAGCATCTAAAGTCTTTAAAATACATATAAACTTCAACTGCACAATGCAATATACTCCCCAAAAAGCGCAAGAAAGCGCTGTGTCAATTCATACCCCAAAATACCACATTATTAATTAGATTATAATTTATAGTTATTATATAGCATGCTTAAATGTGTGTCAACAAAAAAATATCAAATTCGATATATTTATGTAACAACTTGACATATAATTTGCAGAATGTACTGTATTCAAAATAAATTAAGTTTGCATTTTAAATATTTTTGTATTTTTAAGAGAATTTTTATGAGAACGCCGGCAATAAGCACAGCTTTCGTGATTTATATTTACTTTGTAGACTGAGGACGACATATAACGACCCAAAGTTTTTGGCAGTCATACCGAATGACCTAAAGGGCAAGGCAATCAGCCTATGGAAAGCGAAAGACAAAGACGGCGATAACATAACCGTCTGTTACAAAAGAGAAAAGGAAATTGCAAATATATTGGGAGTGTCTGAAAAATCCATAAAAAGATATTTTGTCGCATTGGAAAAAGCAGGAATGATTAAGCACTATTACAAAATTAAAAAAGGAATTGTTGTGACATCAACATATCTGGAAACATTACTAACGGAATAAAAAGCAAAATTTTACCAAAAATAGTAATGAAAGGAAATGGTTTTATTTACACAAAAGAAGAATTAGAGCAATTAAAAAATGTGAACATTGACGATTTGGAAAGTAAAAATTTAACTGACATCAGCAGTATGAAAATTGACACAAAAGAACCGATTGAAAAAAGATGCGAAAAGTATTTTGACACGGTCAAAAATCCATATGCTTTTCGTGTGGGCAAGGTCGGCGTTAAGGTGAATTTTGTCGGCAGTAACGATTTTGCAAACTCGCTTGCAAATTTGGCAAGCATAAATTAACAGGAATTGGAGGTTGAACAAGGTGGTGCGATGTGCTAAAATCAAGGCGTGCAGAGTGCATATCGTCAAATTCTTGGAGGATATGCAATGAAAAAATATGATGAATTTTTAAAAGAGAATAAAGCTAAAAAAATCTGGAATGCCGCCGTTTATGTTCGACTCTCCAAAGAGGACGGAGATAAGATTGAGAGCGACTCAATCACTTCGCAAAAAGATATTTTGAGCGAATTTGTAAATCATAAAGACGATATTAAAATTTCCGATTTTTATATTGACGACGGATGGTCCGGTGCAAACTTTGAGCGACCGGCATTTAGCCGAATGATGAGCGATATTTACGCTAAAAAAGTCAACTGCGTGATAGTCAAGGACCTTTCTCGTTTTGGCAGAAACTATGCCGATTCAAGCCGATATATTGACGATATTTTTGTTAAGCTGAATATTCGATTTATCGCCTTAAACAGCGGTGTTGACACGATTTGTGAGCATACAAATCCTGCCACTCAGTGCATTACTGTCGGCATTCAAAATGTCATTAACGAAAGCTACATTGCCAACACTTCCGTCAGTATTCGTGGGGCGCTCGACATCAACCGAAAGCAGGGCAAATTTATCGGCTCTTTTGCAACTTACGGCTATTTGAAAGACCCTGATGACCACCATAAATTGGTAGTAGACGTGGAGGCGGCAGAAGTTGTCAGAACGATTTTTAAATGGTTTATTGAGGGTAAAAGCGTTATAGGAATCACAAAAAATCTCAACTCTCTGGGCATACCGAATCCGAGCGAATACAAGCGTCAAAAAGGCTTTAACTACAAGCATACGAACAAAAATAACGACGGCTTATGGTGCGACTCGACCGTTCGCAGAATGCTTAGAAATCAAATGTATACCGGCAATATGGTGCAGGGCAAAAACACAAATTTAAGCTACAAAATCAAGAAATGCAGGGCGAAGCCTAAGGAAGAATGGATAATTGTTGAAAGCACGCACGAGCCGATTATTGACAAGGAAACTTTTGAAAAAGCGCAGTCGCTTTTCAACAGAAACACTCGAACTTCGCCAAAAAATACGGAGGTTGACCTGTTTTCCGGCTTTGTAAAATGTGCAGACTGCCACCGTGCAATGAGCAAAAAGGTTAATAATCACGCTTACGGGGTTTACAAGTATTACCGATGTGTTACAGCAAGCAAAAAGAGCAAAACTGCCTGTTCGCCTCATTCAATTCGCATTGATGTGCTTGAAAAAACGGTGCTTTCGTCTATTCAAAATATGATTGACACGGCTGTTGAGCTTGAAAAAATTCTTGATAAAATCAATAAACAAGCAGTAAAAAACGGCGATACGCTTACCAAAAAAGCACTCGACAAGCTGAAAAGCGACAAAGAAAGCATTAAAAAAATATCGCTCGACCTTTACCCCGATTACAAGGCAAACATCATCACACTTGACGAGTATACAACGCTTAAAGAAAATATGGCAAGCAAAATTGCCGATTTAGACATAAAAATTGCAGAATACGAAAAAACAATAGAAACCGAAAAATCAACTCAAATAAATCAAAGCGATTTCATCAAAAAATTTACGCAGTTCGGCAAAATTGATAAACTGACACGTCCGATTTTATGTGAACTCGTTGACTCGATTCTTGTCCACAAAAACGGCGATATTACAATCAATTTTAAGTTTATGGATGTTTACGAGCAACTTGTCGATTATCTAAACGAAACAAAGCCAAAATACCTCGCCCATATTGCGTAAAAATTCCGAAATGGGAAAATAAAAATGATATTAAAATAGCAATTGACAAAGTGAATTTTGAATTTATTAAAAATATTCTTGTATATTTTGCGAAAAAATATAAGTTTAGTAAAAGCATAAAAATAGCCACAATTTAGCATTCAAAAAAAGGGGCAGTTATTGTAAATTTTGCAATAATCTGTCCCTGCGCTTTTTCTTTATATTTCTTTCATAAATATATTATCAATTTCACCGTCATAATTCTTAAGCTCATCTATTTTACGAAAGCCATACTTTTCATAAAGGCCGATTATATTTGACGGAATATAAACTTTATCAAATCCAAACTCACGAGCGTGATTTATTGCAGTTTGGATAAGCTTTTCACTAATTCGATTACCTCGATATTTTTCATCAACAAAAATTGAACTTATCCACGGAAAATAGCAATTTTCAGGATAATAATCGGTTTCAAGAAAAGTACAAAAACCTATGATTTTATCGCCGCTCAGCGCCGCAAAAACACATTCATAATCTTGAAAAACACCTTCTCTTAACAGTTCTGCTAAATGTTTTCCAACACTCCAAGTACAGTCCTTTGCATAGTCAATCGTTTGACTCCAAAGCTTGCTGTTGTTTTGCAGTTTTTCTATTTTCACCTCGTTTTTTATTGCATCAAAACCGAAAAAATGCTCAACTTTTTTAACAGTTTCCTCAATCGTGCTATTTTCATTTCGTTCAAGCCAAAAATAATCACTATTTTTTATCTTCGTATAGTTTTCTAAATGAAGTCTTTTTAATGTTTCATTGCAGTTCTTTTTTGCAAATTCAACATTTGATGCAGAATTTATATATTCGTCAAAGTCTTTATGGTCTTTTCGATTGCAATAATCATCAATCAAATTAGACGGTTCCTTAATTAAAAATACAATTCTTGAGCGTTCGGTTATTTCACCAGCCAATTCCGTTGTCAAATGACAGTCACATAATACAATTTGATTTTGTGAAAGACGAATCAAATCGAGCAACACAATATCAAGCTGTTCTCGCGTATTGTCAAAAAGCCAATTTTTGTATTCTTCAACACTTCTGCAAAAAAAATCGTCTGCATTTTCAAAATTCTTATTCATAGCAGGTTGATGTATTGAATCTGTAAGCTTCACTTGACTGTCAAATCTTTCGTCAACATCATAAACCAACAAATTGTATTTCTTTGCAAGTGTACGAGAAATTGTTGTTTTTCCGCCACATGGTGTTCCGGTTATAAAATACACATTTTTTAAATATTCTTTGATAATATTGTTTTGAAATATCATGATTGTTCTCCTAAATCAAAATAGTTTACAGCCTTTTAGCATAAAACCATTTAACATAGCTTTATGCAATCAGATATTTCTTAAACGCCAATACATTGCCATTATATATCTCCTTTTTCAATCTCAAAGATACCTATAATGATATAAATATCTTAATTGTTATTTTATCTTATCTGCAATCTCATTTTTATGATTTTTAGTAAAATCGCTTAACTCATACGAACGGACTCTTTGTTTAACCAAATTCGGTACAACAAAGCCGTTCTTTGACAAAACAGCCAGACGGTTAATTATTGTTTTATTTGTAACGCCGAATTCTTCGCTTACCTCTTTTGGCGTAAATTCACGGTTATAATTTTGTATCAAGAACAAAAGCAATTCTTTTTCTCTCGCTTTAAGATATGAAATACTGCCGGCAACTTCATCGGAATTTGAACTTAACTGTAAATCGCAAACCTTATTTGAATACAGCAAAACCATTCGCAAAAAATAGTTAATCCAAATTTCCGAATGTGGCGGATTATCTCTGCCCGAATAATACAATGCAGGCAGTCCCATTTGAATCGAATTATAATACTCATCAACATCATAAGCAAAGTATTCTTCAAGTGAGCCTATACCGTTAAAACCGTAACCGTTAATATCCAAAATATAGCCCGAAAGCAGCCTAGCAGTTCTGCCGTTGCCGTCTTCAAATGGGTGAATTGTAACAAGCTGATAATGAACTATGGCAGCGACAATCAACGGGTGATCATCGGTAGTATTCACATACTCTACCAATTCATCTATGAGTTCGGGTATATCTTTGGCTTCGGGCGGAATATAATCGGCATTGCCTGTTTTTGAATCATAAACGGCAAAAAGCACACCCGGTGGCATAGGACCTCTTAATCCGATTTTTTCCTTTGACGCACCTTTTTCAACTAATTTTTGAACATCTAAAATCAGTTTTTTTGAAAAAGGCTCTTTGATTTTCGCTTTTTTTTCCAAATAATTTAATGCCAAAAAATAGTTTCTTACTTCCTGTTCAGGCTTTAAAAAGTGTTTTCGTTCATCATTTTCAATCACTTCATCAACCTGATTTTCAGTCAGTGGATTACCCTCGATTTTATTTGAGGCATAAGAACTTTTCTTCTTTGAATTTTTACGCAATTTATTAGCGATATTCGGAGATAATTTTACAGAAGATACATTATATCTGTTCTTATCAATTTCGGTTATATATTTTAATATTTCATTAGATAATGTGACTTTAATCATAATAACTTCATTCCTTCTGAATATATTATAACCTATTTTATAAAAAATCTCCACTAAATTTTCACTATTTTTTCACTATTTTTCATTTCGCAAATTCTTTGCAAAAAGAAAGATATTTATTTGAATAAACACTGTCTTTTTCCCAGATAAAATTAAAGTCGTGAAGTATTTTAAAATCGTTCAGTTTTATTTCTTTGAGTACACCTGCTTTAACGATGTAGCCCAATCAATAGCTGTTATATTTTTCTACAATGTTCTTGCGGCTGTTATAACTACCGTGTGCGTAAAAATGGGTGTTGATGTAAAGGCATTTAATCCTGTAAAAGAATTATCCAAATTTATGATTATTATGGCTATGGCTGCAATAGGATTAAACAGCAATGTTGTTCAGTTAATAAAAACCGGCGGAAAGCCTTTACTCGTCGGCGGCTCGTGCTGGGTCGGAATTACAGGCGTCAGCCTTGCTATGCAGCATATTATGGGAATTTGGTAAACTATTCAAAACAATACAAAAGGTGCTGAAAAAAACAGTCTAAAAAACACCTTGCCGTTAAGGAAAACGGGACAGGTTGCAAAAGATATGATAGTGAAACCTTTGAAATATGTTTGCTTTCAAAAGATAAAAAGATATTAAAATTATAAATTGGACTGATTACATAAAATATAATATTTATATTTACACGCCAACAATTTCTTCAAAAGTGTTGTAAGAATTACAAAAATATGATATAGTGCTTATGTATAGTATTTTGGTAAGCATTACAAATGGGGGGATTATTGTGAAAAGAATCATCAGTATTTTATTAAGTATTTCTCTTGTATTTTCAGTCACTATGTCAACTTTTGTAGTAGATGCCGCAATGAATATCGCCATCTATTATAATGATGCCGAACTTACCGAGACTCTTCATATTACCGAATATGACTCGGCGCAGTTTACAATTCATTGCGATACCGATTTGCCTGCCGGTTCTACGGTTGAGTGGGAGAGTAATATGCCGCTTCTTGCCGATGTTGACGAAAACGGTAAGGTTACGGCTTATGACTATTCAAAAGCCGCAGTAATCAAATATTGGCTTGATAACGAAGTGCGACCTATTCCTATTATAGGTAATGCAACGGCCGACGCTATTGAAAAAGCTTTTGCAAATGCAGGAATTGACCTTAACGACAGCAATCTTAATACCGACTTGGTTGTTGCTATTGTTAAGGGTATTAACCAAACTATTGGTGAACAGCTTGAAAAAATGCTCAATAATATGACCATAACGATTACTGCAAAGCTTTTAAGCGAGGGTGGAAGCGTTCTTGCAACCGACAAGGCAGAAGTTGTTGTTGACCAAAGCGTTGCGGGTAATATTTGGCCTACAGGTGTTCATATTACAAATAAGAAAACCGTGCCTAAAATTGTAGCTGTCGGCAAACAAATTCAGCTTTACGGTGCCGTGACTCCTGTTAGACTTAAACAGGGGGTTAAGTGGAGCGTAGGCAAAACTTTTGATACCGAATCGAAAAAGCATGCAACAATCTCTTCTAACGGTCTTGTTACATTTACTTCAGCCGGCAGCGTAACTATTCGTGTTAACCCTGAAAGTAATTTGTACGCCGCAGTTTCGGATACTGTTGATTTTACTGTAGTTCCTGCTGAGGAACTTCCCGTTACAGACTTTTCTATCGGCGGAGCTCTTGAAATTAAAGAGGGTGAAACTACTCAGCTTTCTGTTGAAAATGTAACCCCGGCCGGTGCTTACACAGGCAGTGTTGAATGGAGCAGTTCGGATACTACAGCCGCAGTTATTACTAAGGATGGTACGGTAACCGCTCTTGACGCAGGTTCAGGTGTTTCATTATCTAAAACCGTTACAATTACTGCAACAATAGACGGCGTTACTAAAACCGCTTCGCTTAAAATTAACAGAAACATTATCGGTGAAACAATCAACGGCGTTGAGATAAAAGGCTATGATAATGTTGCTCTTAATGAAACTAATAAATATACAGCAAATATTACTCCGTCAAGGCTTAATTCAAACAGCGGCGTAGTTCGTGAATGGGGTCTTTACAATACTCAAACGGGTGACCTTGTTCTCGCAACTTCTGATTCTCCTGCAAGCAACGGCTTTGCAACGATAGACACAACCGGTAATCTTATTGCGACAGGTGTCGGAATAATTAAAATGTATGTGAAAGTTACATATAACGGCACTTCTATTGAAGCCGAAAAAACAGTTTCTTCCGGTATACCTATCACGAGTTTTTCCCTTTCAAAAGGCAGCGGCTTTACTACAAATGTTTTGACAGGCAGTCGTGATTCTTTCCTCGAAGAGGGTAAAACAGCTAAAATTAATATTACCAATATTTTACCGGCAGACTATGACACTGATTTACTCAAAAATGCCGTATGGCAAAGTTCAGATCCGTCGGTTGCTTCAGTTGACGCAGAAGGTAATGTTTTCGGTCTTGATTCGGGCGGACTTACTATCTATAATTCAAAATCAGTTACGATTACAGCAATAATCGGTGGCGTTCGTGCATCTATCACATTTAATGTAAGGGGCGCTTCTGTAAATGAACTTGTTAATGCTTCAATAACAGGTAACGATTATGTTGTAAAAGATTTTTCGAGAAGTTATACTTCAATCTTTTCTCCGTCAAGAATTAATGTTAAAAATGTTCACTGGGGTCTTTCAACCGATGACGGAAGCCGTCCGTGGAACTCTGCTTGGAGCAGTACCTCGGGAAATACAGAAAACAGTGTCGCTTCTGTTGATTCAAACGGTAAAGTTACCGGTAAAGCAGCAGGTAAAACAACCTTGTGGCTCTTTGGTAATGAGGGTGTATCTTCTGTTGACGGCTCTTTTGCCGAGGCTTCAAAGAATATTCAGGTTGTGGAAATTTTACCTAATAATATCGCCGTTACCGCTCCTGAAAAATACGATTATGTTGAGGGCGATACCGAGCTTGATTTGACCGGTTTAAAAGTTTCTGCAATATATGACCGTTCAAAACTTGCTGAATATTATCCGGATGCTGAGGATTACGGCGATTCTATTATCAGCGTTGATGTTGACGATTATGAAATCAGCGGTTTTGACCCTACTTTGATTGACAGAGAGCAGTATATTATCGTAACTCTTGTCAGAGCAGGCGAGCAATTACGTTCAGTATTCCCGATTAAAGTTAATTCAAAAGCCGTTGAATCTATCGATATCACTGCTCCTAAATACGCTTATATTGAGGGTACAAAGGAACTTGATTTGAGCGGACTTCAGGTGTTTGCAAATTACAGCAATGCACCGAGGGAAGAAGTGTTTGACTATAAAGTTGACGATTGTGAAGTTGACTACAATAAATTAGACGAAGAACAAACTGCTAAAGTTATTTATACTCACTACGGTCGCTCTGCCGAAGCTGCTTTTCCTATCATTATTTACGGCAAACCTGTAGTCAGTGTTGATACCTCCGGCTATGATGGTTCGTGGACGAGCGGTGATGTTACCTTTACTTTAGACAGTACGCATAAGCTTGACGGCGTTAAATACTATTATAATATCAACGGCGGCGAATGGACTGAAATGAACGGCAATACACTTACCGTATCCGAAAGCACAAATGCCGCATATGCGTTCAAATCTGTTAACAGTGCGGGTATCGAAAGTTATTCAACTCAAAGTTATGCTGTAAAAATAGACAAAACCGTTGCAAGCTTTAATCTTGTTCAAGATGTAACCGAAATTACAAATCAATCTTATTGTGTTAAAATTACCGATTTGCAGGTGGGTATTTCAGGTGTTAAGGCGGTTTACTTAAACGGTAACGCTATTGACAGCCAAAGCGAGTTTACAGTAACTCAAAACGGTGAATATACAGTTAAAGTTGTTTCAAACAGCTTGCTCGAAAGCGAAAAAACTATTAAAATTGAAAATATCGATACCCAAAAACCGACTGTTACAGAAGTAACGGTTGCTCATAAAGATACAAAAGATTTTGCAAGGCTTGTAAACAAAATGACTTTCGGTCTTTTCTTTAACAAAACAACGCAGCTTACAGTTAAAGCAGAGGACGAGGGCGTTGCCGGCGTTGATAGAATTGAATATCGTTTTGTTGATGAAAACGAAACTCCTTTAACCGATTGGGCGGTATACGACGATAACAATAAGCCTTTGCAAGATGCGAACTTTAAGGGCTATGCCGAAGCGAGAGCAGTTGATAAAGCGGGCAATGTTTCCGACAGTAAGTTAAATGACGGTTATGTTATCGATGAGCAAGCCCCTACCGATATTGTCATTACTTCCGAAGCCGGAGAAGAAACTTACGAAAGCGATACCTGGACTTCAAAAGATGTTACAATCAAACTTTCTTCAACTGCTTATTCGGGAATTTACAGATATTACTACAGCGTTAACGGTTCAGACTGGACTGAGATAGACGGTGATACCATTACCGTTAAAAATCAAGGCGAATGGAATTATAAATTTAAAGCTGTTTCATATGCTGATAATGAAACCGTTACTCAAAATGATTTCAAAGTGAAAATCGACAAAACCGAGCCGGTTGTCCGTGTTGATTTTGAGGGTACATTCGGCAGATGGAGTGCTGACGGTGTTCAGTTTAGTATGAGCATACTTAATCAAGCAATTTCAGGTGTCCGTTACTATTACAGTACCGACGGCGGTAAATCTTGGATACAAACCGAGGAGGGTTCGATAATCACTATTGACGAAGATGTTGACGCATCATATATCTTCAAGGCAATTAACGGCGCAGGTGTTGAAAGCAATGTTTCCGACAGCTATCGAATTATGATTGATACCAAAAAGCCGACTCTTGAATATACGCTTGAAACCGAACAAAAAACAGATAAGCCTTATAATGTTTTATTTAATGTTAACACCGGTCGTTCGGGTCTTAAATCTGTAAGTGTAAACGGTAAAGATATAACAGGTGAAAAGTCATTTGAAGTAAGTGATAACGGCAGATATGTTATTGTTATGACAGCAAATAACGGACTTACTTCTACCGAGGTTATTAATGTAAACAATATTATTGAGCCTGAAAGACCCGTTCTTTATGTTACCCCATCGGGAACACTCGGCAGTCAAACCGATAAAATCGTTACATTCACTCTTTCAACTCCAAACGGCGGAAGTGATGTGGTTTATTATTATAACGACGGCAACGGCTGGGTTCAACTTGACGGCGATACTTATTCTGTTTTAAAAACAGGTGAGCATAAAGTGAAATTTAAGGCGGTCAGCGGTGAACTTGAAAGCTATGAAAGTCCTGAATATACCGCAATTCTCACAACAAGCTATTATAAAATCGTGTTTAAAACGACCGTTCTTGAAGCACAAGGATCAACCGAGGGAACAACGGCTCTTTCGGGTGTTAAGGTTTATGTTAACGATGAACTTGTCGGTACAACAAATGATAGCGGCGAAGCTGAGTGTATTCTTAAAGAGGGCGAATATAATCTTCTTCTCGATAACGGTACATTCAACAGACGTGAAATAATAAATGTTACCGATGACAAAACGCTTAATATGCCTATGGTAGCAGTTGACCTTAACAAAGACGGCTTTGTTAACGCAAAAGACTTCTCAATGATTAAAAAGCTTGATAATGCAGAAATTTCATCGCTTTACAGCAAGATATTTAAAAATTTCATTAATGTAAGCGAAAGTTCGTTTGCGTACTCAACAACCGATTAAAATCAAAGATGCTGTAAAAAAACAGTCTAAAAAAAGATGACTGCAAGAACTCCGAAAGGAGATGCTTGCAGTCATTTTTTTGTATAATTGAGTTGATGAAAAACTTTGTAAAACGGACATACGCTTTATGTGGCTGTTACAGGATAACACTGCACCAAGCCATATGACAATAAATAACTTTATGAAAGATTATCTCGTCAAATCTTTCAAGTGAAGTTATAGTATGTCGCATTGATGACTTAATCTCAATAGGATAAATTTTTGGCTTTGTTTTGCTTCCATTCCAATAAATCAAATTTGCTCAAGACTTCTTAACAAATAACTATGTTAAAAAATTACTATATTCGTTGTAACCTTATCATAGCCGAGTGATGAGCTGCTGTCGCTGTTTTTAGTAATAGTTCCAAGTAACCTTTTTTGCGTCAAGCGTTATTTGGAACATACCATATTTATTATATTTTTTATACTTGCCTTTTTTATCGAAATACACACAGAGTTCGATTTTAAATTCACCATAGGTCGCTGAGCACGAAACAAACGATGAAGAAGTTGCATTGTTAATCACATCAACAAAATTTTCTCGATTAAGGCTCAAGCCTTTGAATTTACCTTTATTGTTAATAGAACTTATAAGTTCAAAATAATTAAACGGCTCATTGTTCATCTCAACCGTCATATCGCAGCGCTTATAGTTTTTATACTTTTCAAAAATTTCCTCGTCATAATCATCAAAAACCTCAATGTCAAAAGTGAAAATAAATTTATTATCTTCATTCCTGACACTTTTTAGCTTTTGGTCGTGCAAAACACCATAGGGATAATTAATGTTCGCCATATCAAATACCGTTTCCATTTTACCACCCTTTTCAAAACTTCTTATATAGCTGAAATTGTTTAAACATTCGGCTCTTTACGCTTAATTTCAAAAGGAATACCGTCATTGTTTACTGCTGATTTCCTCTAAGGTTAATTATAATATACGCACATATCAAATTCAATACAAAAACATATTGCAATTATCATTCCCCGTATGCTATAATATAATCGAACGATTGATTAATAAATGAAATATACAAGGAAATGATAAAGTGAGAACGAGAAACGAAAAGCAATATTTTGCCAAAAAGATTGAAATTATGGAAAAGGCATTTGACTGTTTTGCCGAAAACGGACTACACTCAGTCGGCATTCGTGGAATTGCCGAAGCTTGCGGTTGCACATCGGCAACGCTTTACCAATATTTTGACGATTTGGACGATTTAATCGTTCAGTCAACTGCATACTGTATGGCTAAGGTTGAGGATGATTTTATGCAAATGGCGCCGACAGATGCAAAGGATGTTATGCGATTTATTGAAGAAATACCGTATTGGACAGCTGAAAAGCACGGCAAAAAATACAGGCTTATGTACCAAGTATACACTCACCCAAAATATATTGAACATGGGAAAAAGTTTTTTGAGGGCGTAAACGAAAGATACACTGCATACGCAAAATCGTTGGAGGCAAAAATAGGAATACCTTATAAAATCACAACCGGGCTTATTTTCATTATTGTCAGAGCCGGCGTGCACTATGCAATGTTTGAGGACGAATATTATTTAAAATCACAAATGGAGGTGCTAAAGCAAAGCGTTATTTTGTTTATGGGAAAATACAAAAACGATTATTTGAAGGGGGAAAACTAAATGAAAAAGAAAATAATCAGCGTTGTTATTGCGATATGTTTGGTTATCGCAACTGTTCCTACCATAGTTTTTGCAAGCAACAGCCAAAGCACATCACCCATCAAAATAAGAGTTGCTCCAAGTGAGCACGAAAAACCGGGTTGGAATGTTGAATGGAGTGAGAGTTTTGAGCAAGGCATACCGTCAACATGGCAAAATATTGACAAAGACGGTGACGGCTACAAGTGGTGGAAAGTAAAAGAAGAAATAAGTTTTGAAAATATCGATAATTCAACGCACCATGGTAATGAATCAATCCATTCAAATTCTTTTTTAAGATACGGTGGATACAATCAACAAGCATTAGAGCCTAACAACTGGCTGATTTTACCCGAACAAAATCTTAATGCCAAAAAAAATTACGCTCTTACTTTTGATATTGTAGCATTTGACGGAGGGTATCTTAAAGATAAAATCGGTATATATATTTCGACCGACGGCGGAAACAGCTACACTCAGCTCGGTGATGATTTTGATTTAACCCAAAGTGAACTTGGCGACAGCATGGCTGTCAAGGATGTTTGGCAAGAAGTAGAAGTTGACTTGTCTGCTTATTCAGGTAAAAAAGTCAGCATTGCAATAGTTCACCATAATTCCCGTAATGAATATATGGTGGTTATGGACTGTATGTATATGTGGAGCAAGGATAAACACATGCACTGTGTATGCGGCGGCAACACTGACTTTAACGGTCACGACACGCATAAAAATATTGAATGGACCAAGTGGAACAGCACCGATTCTTTGCCTACCGCTTCGGGAAATTATTACCTTGCAAACGACATTAATCTTGATACGACACAGGATGTAAGCAATGATATAAATATCTGCCTAAACGGTAAAACGATAAAAAGCAATACAAGTGCTTATGCAATTACGGTTAAAAACAATGCATCCCTTACAATTACTGATTGCTTAGACAGTGGCAAGCTTGAATGTTCGATTAAAAACTACGGTTCATTTAATATGTACGCAGGCACGCTACAAAACGGATATAATCTTCGTACAGAACCTGATTCAAAAATGGCACTCAGCGGCAATTCAAAATTCATCGGCGATGTTATTTCAAAAGGAAACGCCGAAACAAAAATTGACGGCAACTCTGAATTTCAAGGCACGCTTATAATTGACGAATTGACAAGCGACAGCCGTGCGTATATCGGCGGAAATGCAAAAATCACAGGCAAAATTAAAATTTCCAACCCACAGGAAAATGCCAAAATTGAAATAAAAGACAATATGATAATTGACGGTGATATTGAGTTTAATTACTTCACGCTTAACAGCAATATTGTCTGCAACGGTAATATAATGAGCGGTATTTTTAAAGGTAATGTTGAAAACAACGGCATAATAACAGGCGGAACATTCTATGGCGATGTTACAGGAAACGGAACGATAGCCGACAGCGCAAAGGTTGAAGTTACGCTTGATTTAGACGGCGGAAACGGTAACGATAAAGAATATATTTTGAGAGGTCAAAAGCTAACATTGCCTACGCCTACAAAAGACGGTTATACTTTTGACGGCTGGTTTAACGGTGAAAATGAATATGATTTTTCTTTACCTGTTGTTTCAACGCTTAGCTTGACTGCTCACTGGGTTAAAAATCCGACTCCGCCTACTACCGAGCCGCCGACAACCCAACCGACAACGCAATTAACAACAGAATTAACAACGCACTCAACAACAAAAAACATTTCGGATAAAAATGTTAACGCTGTCACCGATTACAACGAAAATCACAACACAACCGTAAAATCAACTAAAAACAAAAACAAATCTAAAACTTCACCTAATACGGGCAACAACACGGCACTCGTAACTTCAGCTTCCGTTGCCACCCTACTTGCCCTTGCTTTTGTAATAACCAAAAAGAAAAAAGATGACTGAACTTAAAAAGCGTTGGAGATAAATTTTAATAAACAACAAAGGCTCAAGGAAAAACCTTGAGCCTTTGTTTTATAAATTATAGTTTATGGCTCCCTTGCAAAGGGAGCTGTCAACTTGTTGACTGAGGGATTGGCAAGCGACTACATGTCGCCCCCACAATATAAATCCCTCCGATTGCTTTCGCAATCACCTCCCTTTGCAAGGGAGGCTTAATAGGTTTAATGATTATAAATTATAATTTAAAACTTAACACTTGCAAAAACTCCGTAATGGTCGGAAATATATCCGCCGTTCAAATCGTTTAAAACGGTATAATTTGAAGGAGTGCCGCTCGTGAAAATAAAGTCAATCGGATCATCCTCCGTATAGCAATATCCCCACTCCTGATAAGTTGCGCCTTTCTTTGAAAAATCCGTACTGTCATTAAGAATTTTTGCAATTGTTTTATAAGCTGCAGAGTCCACAGTCGAATTAAAATCGCCTGTTAGCACAATTCTTACATTTTTGCCGTACTCATTTTTTAGTTCTTCAACCTTTTGGCAAACAACATTTGCGCCGAAGTTTAAAGCCTGCTCGGATGCGTTGTCAAGGTGAGTATTTAAGAAAACAAGTGTTTTACCCGTTTCTTTTTCAGTCAACACAACATAGGTGCAAATTCTGTTGCAACCTGCCTCTGCCTCTTTGCCGTTTTCGTCCAAATAAGTATATTTGCTTTCTTTATTTGGGGTTTTGCTGAGCCAAATCGTATTCTTGTCAAGCAAAGAAAACTTGTTTTTATTCCAAAAGACCGCATTCATCTCGCTGTTTTTTTCTTCACTGTCGCCGCCACGCTTAACGCCGTAGCTTTCATAATCTTTAAGCTCATTTTTAAGGTCACTAAGCCAGTAAGAATTTATTTCCTGAGTGCCAATTAAGTCAGGCTTAACGTCATTCATATAATTTGCAAATCGATTGCACCTCGTCATACTGTCTGTATCTTCAAAGCTTGTGCCGAAGGCGGAAGCAACATTAAATGTAACGGCGCTTATGTTTGAACTTTCAACTTTTGGCGCAGTATAAACGGCTTTGTTTGAATGATAAAAGCAGAAAAGCGAGGCAACCATTGACCCTGCAATCACAACTGAAATAACGATGCTATACGGCTTAATTCCTTTTTTTGAAACAATATTGTGCAAAACAAATTTAGCAAGATAAATCAAAAAAGTGATAATCAAACCGATTTTTGCCTTTGCGCCAAAGCCGATTGAAAGAAACGACAGCACTGCAAGAACAATAAAATTAAGCGAAAAAGCGATAATATTTCTCTTATATCCGCCATTCTTTGCAGTGAAAAGTGAGCAAATTATTTCAGCCAGACTGAAAACAATTACGCAAATTATCGAAAGGACTGCAAAAAGATATGACTTATCACTTGCTATCCCTTTAAAATCAAGGCCGTGATTAACAATGCTCATTATAAACGAGATGAGCGAAACATTTTTATGCCCTGCCCAAAAAAGCGGCAGGCACATTGAGGCAAGCGGAGTGAAAAAGAGAACAAGCCTTACTATTGTCCACGGTGAGCCTATCGTTGACTTTTTAATATTCAAAAGAGAATTTTCAAGTTTGCTCCATTCCTTTTCTGCCTTGACTTTATCTTCTTCAAGCTTTTCGTCAAAGCCGTATTGCATAATATTAACGCCGCACTTTGGGCAAGTCGGTTTAAGATAAAACGGACTTAGCTTTGCTTGGCATTTTGGGCATTTATTACTCATTTTCGCCACCTCCGTTTATGTTAAGTGCCTCGTTTTCCTCTCTCCTCACTTTAAGTTCAGAGCGAATTTGCTTTAACTTTTTACCGTTCAAATCATAAAACGCATAAGGAATAAGAGTGACAAGACCCAAAAGCTTAGGAATGAGTATAAACAGCGCCCATATCCACAAATCTGTATGTTCGCCCTTAACAGCCACCGATTCACCTGCTGCATTTTTAGTGAATGTTAAGCCGATAAGCGGCAAAAGTGCCGTTCCGACAGAAGTTGAAAGCGAGCCGGTAAGTTTGCCCACAAATGTAAGAACGGAAAAGCTGACACCCTCGTTTCTTTTGCCTGTTTTCCATTCCATATAGTCAACCGTGTCGCCAATCATTTCCGTCGGAATAACATTATTGACTGTTTGGAAGAAAGACTGCAAGAAAAACTGAACCATAAGAAGAAGCGAAACAGCAACAACATTAGTCTTATAAAAACCAAGACCGCAGAAGAATATTATTACTCCCAAAACGGCATTAAAAATAATGTTTGCCATAACTATATGCTTATTGTCAAGCTTTTCTTTAAGCTTTGGAATTAGCAAATATGTAATAAAGCCGAGAAGTGTACCGGGAAGTGTTATCCACAAAACGGCAGAGTTAAGGTCAAGCACTTCGGAATAGTAATAAGTTTGGAAAACGCCTGATATACCGCCAAAGCTTGAAAGCACATTGCCGATGATTATTAAAAGAAGCGGTTTGTTTTTAACAAGAACCTTAAAATTATCAATAAGCGACGGTTCTTTAACGCTTTGAACTACTCTTTCCCTTGTTTTAAAACCTGCACGCGAAAAAAGCCCCATACCGAACACACCGGCAATCACGGCAAGAATTAAAAAGTCCTGCGCAAGAGTAATTTGCCAAACACCTTTATTACTCAAATCCATCATAACAACAAGCATTGTTGTTGAAAGACCGCCGATAAGGCTTGACAAAAATCTTGCTGAGGAAATAACTCTCGTTCTGTCACTCGGTGACGGCGAAATGGCAGCGCTCATACTCCAAAACGGAACATCGCCGAGAGTGTAAAACAGTTCCCAAATAAAATAGGAAATATACATATAAATTATTTTTACGGTAGTTGACTTTGCGTCAGCCAAAATCTCCGGCCCTGCAAAAAGCATAATCGTAGCTATCGCAAGCGGAAGCGGCACAAACAAAAGATACGGCCGAAGTTTTCCGTACCTCGTTCGTGTTTTATCAATAAGTCCGCCCATAAGAGGGTCGTTGACCGTGTCCCAAATGCCTAAAAACAAAATCATTGTTGATACGGCAGCAGGCGGAATTTCAAAAACCTTAGTAAAAAACAGCGAAAGGTAGCCTCCGGCAATCAAATTGTAGCCGAAAACCTGACCTGCATTTGCAAAACCGTATGCAAGCGTTTCCCTAACGCCTACATATCTTGTCTCTTTATCCATAAATATTACCCCCAAATGTTGATAAAGCGGCTAAAACACGCCGAGTTATAATTCTTAATCAGATTATCCGTATGGCAGGGGTTTTCTCCTGCCTAAACATTTTTCAAAAAGAAATCATTTGAAAATTTCAAGGACATCAAGTCCTTGAAAATTTTGGCGTTTTTTGCCTTTTGCTCGGAGGCAGTACCATCGTACAGCTCCCACTCGCAAAAAACAAAATTTATCTCACTTTCTCAACATTTTTATAATTTAATTTTATTTCCAACCGTTACAATAATCTTTATTGTGCTTAATATATTCGTTAACAAGTTTAACTGCCAAGGAATAACTGTTTACAAGCGGATGAAGTGTGAGCGCCTGAATAGCTGCCGTCCTGTTTCGTTCCCTTATTGCTTTTGATGACAGCCTTTCATAGTTTTTGACCCTGCGAATAAGCTCAAGGTTTTGCTCGTCAACCTCACCAATGCGGTGCGGCGTTGCACCGTTTTCGTCAACATCGCAGGTTATTTCAACAATATCGTCATCCCTCAAGCCGATTATCGACCCCTCGTTTGGGATACACATAATCATTGAGCCCTTACTTCCGCTTTGAGCAATTTCTATATATTTAAGTGCAACTCCGGCATAGCCGCCGTCATCCTCTTCATAAATGTCAAAATGCCACGGCTGACTTCGCTTTTCACCTGTTTCGCTCGCCATATAACTGCCTTCACGCATACCGTACCACTTGCAAAAAACTTTAAAGCAGTTTTCAAAATCATTTTCTATATCCATTTTTGAAAGCTCGGCAGTCATATTTTTGTTAATATCCCTAATCTGCTCGCCACGGGTTTTATCGGCTTTGAGTATATTTTCAACAGCCTTTTCACGGTAGTAAAAGTAGTAGAGGTATTCATTTAAAATGCAGCCTCTGTCCCTTAAAAGTTCCTTTTCAAAATAACGCATATCGCTTTTTTTGTATGCATCGTCATTTTCAATAAGCTCATTCATAATTTCTCTGCCGCAAAGCTTAATGCTCTTAAAATATGACAGATGATTTAAACCATAGCACTCGCCCGTTATATCGTTCGGGTTTTCGCCGTACATAAGCGCAAAAGTACGCAGCATACTTGACGGAGCGTCGCAAATTCCGTATGTAAAATCATAACCCATATCCCTAAGCGTTTGGCTCACCACTCCGGCAGGGTTAGTGAAGTTGAAAACTTTAACATCAGGCTTTGAATATTTTTTGATAAGCTCGCAATATTCGGCAAGAGCCGGCACACTTCTCATTGCAAACGAAAGCCCTGCCGCACCCGTTGTTTCCTGACCGAGAACGCCGTAATTTAAAGCAATTCTTTCGTCCTTTGCTCTCATATCGTCCTCGCCGACACGAATGGTGGTAATAACATAATCGGCATCCTTTACCGCTTCAACTGCATCCGAAGTCAGCGTAAATTTCATTTTAGGGCAAAGAAGCCTTGCAACATGACTTGCCATACCGCCGTAAATTCTTAATTTTTCCTTATTATTATCCATAAAGCAAAGTTCGTCAATTTTTAATTTTTCAGCCTTTTGCGCAACGCTTTTGGCAAGAAACATTGAACGAACTCCGCCACCGCCTATTACAGTAATTTTCATAAAAAACCTCCACATTTTCTATACATTTTTTATTATAATACACAAATACTTAAAAATCTATATAAATTTTTGTGATGTTACGGCGGTCAGGCTAACTTAGGCTTTCACAGTCAAAAAACTATGAAAAAAGCGTTGGAGAAATTTCTCTCCAACGCTCAGCGTGTAGAAAAAGTCAAATAATAAATTTCTACACGCTGGAGAATGTTGAGAAAGTGAGATAAATTTCGTTTTTTGCGAGTGGGTGCTGTACGTGGGTACTGCCCCCGAGCAAAAGGCGGAAAGTGCCAAAAGTGACTTGAACAGTACGTTCAAGCCACTTTTCTATAAATGTATTTTTGATTTTATTTCGGCAAGAGCAAGCCCTTGCCCTACGATACGTCGAAAGAAATTCCGTGTTTGAATGAATTTCTTTGAAATTCATAATAAACACTTCGTTCCTTTCTCCTTTTCCCCACCAAATTTTCAATTTGTCGGGGACCCCGAATGGAATTTCGTTTTATAACACGGCACGGTTTAGCCACTTTATCGACAGTCTGACCCTCCTGAATCAATCAGGAGGGTTTTGTTATGCCTATTTTTAATTTGAAATTTTATTAAGTAATGCATAGTCCTTTGCATTTATATATCCGTCATTATTCAAATCAAGATACATACTGTCATTACCTCGCACTACCTTAGTATTTACATAATCAATAAATATAGGTAATTCGCTCTTGGATTTTGTAATATTATTAACACAATAAGGGCATTCATAGTTTAACAAGCCGTTCTTTGCATCAACAAATTTATACTTGTGACCTACAGGTTCAATATAATCAACTATATAACTTTTTCCGCAACCGTTACATTCATACATTGTATAGCCCTTTGTTACACAAAATGGACCGATATTTTTCTTAACGTAGCTGTGAATATGGTCATATTTAATATCGTTGTCGGCTTCGCTGTTATCGCTATAATTTGACACACCCGAAATGCTGTATGTTACAACAGTTGAATAGAAATACATTCCGTCAATACAAAAGTATGAACGAACAGATATACCGTCAGCGGCACTTTCCGCAGGGATATCGGTAAATACTGCATTATATGTTGAAACCGTACCGTCAACAATTCTATTGTCTGCTGATTTAATTAACGAATTTGACTCATTAGCTCTCAAGCGTTCCTTTTTTGAAGAATCGCTTACACCGCTAAAATCATTATAAGAATATACAAAGCCGTATTCAGTATTTTGTGCAAACTCATTAAAATCAAAGCCTATTTTACTGCTGTCAAATGTAAAACCAAAGCGTAATCCGGCATCACTTCTGCGATATTCCCCTGCCTTGGAAACTCCGAAATCGTCACTGCTAATATGATTATATAATGAGCTGTCAACGTCTTTAAGTCCCGGAGCATAGCTTTGAGTTATAATATTGCAATTATATTTAGACGGATTTTCAATCTGTGCACTTAATAACAAATCGCAATAAACGTTAATATCGTGAGTAACGTCAAGTGTAAGATATTTAACAGACGGTGCAAAAATAAGTTCGATTGAATTGCATGACATTGTATCATTACTTGAAAAGTATTTAACCTTCGGTATATAAAGCGTTTTTAAATTAGAACAGTTATAAAAAGCTGCATTGCTTATCCCCTTTAATTTGCCAAAAATAATATTTTCAACCTTTGAGCCTTCAAATGCAAGCTGACCGATATTTGTGCATTCAGGCAAATTTATCGTTTTAAAATAAGTATATGCAAGTCCCGTTTTGTCAACACGTTCTACTGATGAAAAATCTGCTTTATCTGTAAGCGATGTGCAATTTGCAAAAGCATACGGTCCGATATATGTCACTTTAGAAAGGTTAATATTTTTCAAATTTTTGCAACCGTAAAAGGCTTCATCTTCTATCGATAATCTTTTGTCAGGCAATGTCACGCTTTCGATATTGGAATTTTTAAAACAATATTTTGCTATTCCGTATATTTCAATACCGTCAATTGTGTCTGGAATAGTAATATTTGTATCATTTCCGAGATAAGCCTTTAGGCAATTATAATTATCTACCATAAATTCACTCTCGCCGTTTTTTAATATGTAATAATCAAGGGTTGTGAATTTGCTGTGAAACGGAGTTCCTGCTCTTGCAAAAGCTACTGCATTTATTCTTGTTGTTTCAGTCAATTTGATAGGCTCGGTATACTTTGTGCCGTTTGTTTTGCTCGGCAAAGTTCCGTCTGTTGTATAATAAATATCAGCAAGAGTATTTTCGCTTTTAAGTTTGACGCTTATGTCATCACGATAGACACCACTTTGCAAATTAGCAGTAACATCCTTGCACCTTGTACCACTGATTATGTTGGAGAAATTAACGATTCCTGCACCGTAACGGTCATTATAGCAAGCGCTCTTTTTAAATGGGATTGCAGTTTTCTTTATTTCTTGCTTAACTTGTTCAGGTGTATATTTGCTGTGTTCCATAAGGACATATGCACATGCCGCAGCAGTGATCGGAGTTGAAAAAGAAGTTCCGTTTACACATTCATAGGTTGTGTTACTGCTCATATCAGCAGTATAAACATATTCACCCGGAGCAGAAATATCAACACAAGCACCATAGTTTGAAAAAGAGCAAGGACTGCCATTATATTTCGTTGCTCCCACAGTGATAAGGTCATTATAAAAATCTTGATTTGTTATTTCTTTGTTGTCATTACCAGCGGCAATAACAGCAGTAACTCCCTCATTTGTAAGGTCGTAAATTCCGGTATTCATAGGATTAGTAAATGAACAGTTAATAATATCCGGCTTTTTGTTTGACTGTTTAATATATTCTACAACAGAACGTATTTGAGAAGATGTACCGTAACCGTTTTTATTATAAAATTTGTATGCATATATCTTTACATTACTCGGTGTACTTTTGGCTATAGTACCTGCTACATTTGTACCGTGACCCAAGGTATCCATTTCGTCACCTCTGTTTTCGGTACTGAAATCAACCTTAGTACGCACCACCCTGTATTTTAATAATTCGTGGTTATAATTTACGCCACTGTCAATCACAGCTATATTTATTGTCGGCTTGATTCTTGCAGTATAATAATCAACGGCAGAAACGGCGTCGGTTTCCTCATAAGCCCACTGTTCAGGCCACTTACTGTATTGAGGCGGCGTTGTTAATTTTGTATCACATAATTTTACAACCGAATCATTATTAACAGTGTAATTTAATGCTTTGTATTTTTTCTTGGCAAAGTCTGCTTTTTCTTTAGTTTCATATTGTAAAAAATAGTAGCCAATGCCTTTTACATAATCAATAGCACCGAATTTATCAATGTTGTCATTTGTTTTTACCATTAAACGATTTTTGATTTTATCGCCGTTATTTGAATTGCTGTAATTGTCATATTCATTGCACAGTGCGGCAATTTCTTTGCCTGTTTTTAATACATTTTGCTTTCTTGCTTCTTCTGCCATAACGCTTGTAAGCGGCGCACATATAGATAAAACAATTATAATCGACAGTAAAACGCTCAGCCTCTTTTTCATACAAACTTCCCCTAATATATTTATTAAGTTAATATTAACATAATATTAAGATATTAGCAATACATATTGCGATATTAACAATATAAAGTTTTTTTGAATTTAACAATAATCAATTCACTGCATAAAAAGTTTGACAACCTTACCCTCTAATACATCAGGCACGCTGATTGATTGCGGGCAATGATTTTTGCATTTATTGCACCATGCGCAAGCTGTCGGATTAACCTTATAAGAGTTATATTTATCTCTTCCTAAATTAATATCAACTTCACCTGAAACGACGCTGTTATAAAGAGAGAAAAACGAACTGATTTTAATACCCTTTGGGCAAGGCTGACAATAGTCACAGCCCGTGCAGGAAATAACCTCGCTTTTGTTAATTATTGCGGCGGCCTTTTCGCAAAGGGAATATTCAATATCAGTAAACGGCTTAAAATCAGTTAAAGTAGAAAGATTATCAAGCATTTGCTCTGCACTGTTCATTCCGCTTAAAATTGTGATTATATTTTTATAGCTTGCAACAAAACCCATAGCCCACGAGGCGGGGCTGTTATCAGGCTTTAATGATTTAAACATATCCGATATCTCGTCATTAACCAAAGCAAGCTTACCGCCCCTTACAGGCTCCATAACGATTGTGGGAATACCTGCATCTTCAAGTATTTGGTATTGTATCTTTGCATTTTGATTTTCCCAATCAAGATAATTCATTTGAATTTGAGCAAAATCCCATTTATGAGCAGATACAATATTTCTTAAATCGTCAACCGTTCCGTGAAACGAAAAGCCGATATATTTAATCTTACCCTCTTTTTGCATTTTCTTTAAAAAATCATAAGCGTCGAATTTTTCGCATTTTTCAAAATTTTCATAATCAAGAGAATGAAGAAGATAAAAATCAAAATAATCCATACCGGTTCGCTCAAGTTGTTCGTCAAACACACGCTTCATATCCTCTTTAGTATCACACATCCAAATAGGTAGCTTATCAGCAATAAAATATGTATCTCTCGGATATTTCTTTAACGCATAACCTATAAAGGCTTCGCTTTTACCACAATGATACATATATGCGGTATCAAAATAGTTCACTCCGTTTTTATATGCCAAATCGACAAGACTTTGTGCCTTATTATAATCAATATTAGGGTTTGATTCTCTTTTTTGTTCGGTTTCGCACGGCAGTCGCATTGTGCCCAAACCTAAAAGAGATACATTAATATTCTTAAATTTTCTTTTATCAACCATCATATATCCCTCACTAAAAAAGGCAGGAAAACCAAAGTCCCCTGCCCGATTAATTATTATTCCTTAGTCCAAGTAACACCCTGCGGTGTATCCTTTAAAATGATGCCCTTAGCTTTAAGCTCGTCACGAATACGGTCAGCCGTTGCCCAATCTTTATTAGCTCTTGCTGTCTGACGTTGTTCAATAAGCGCTTCAATATCAGCGTCAACGTCGTTGCTCTTTCTGTTATAAAGAATACCGAGCACATCGCAAAGTTCGTCAAATACCTTAGCGGCTGTTTGACAAACATTTTTAGAAACTTCCTTATCAAGAATAGATATATTAATATCCTTAACAAGGTCAAAGATTGCCGCAACACCGTCAGCAGTATTAAGATCGTCGTCCATAGCCTTAATAAATTGCTCTCTGCGGCTGTTTATGCGGTTGATAAGCTCAGTATCGTCAGCTATGTCTTTAGCGTTTTTAATAGCAAAATCAAGGCTTTCACGGCAAGTATAAAGTCTTTCAAGAGCGCTTTTGCACTGTTCAATTATTTCAAGGCTGTAATTAATAGGTGAACGATAATGAGATGAAACAAGAAAGTATCTGATAACTTCATAACCGTAAACATTGGCAATTTCACGAACTGTTTTGAAATTGCCGAGTGATTTACTCATTTTAACGTTATCAACATTGATATAGCCGTTGTGCATCCAATATTTTGAAAAAGTGCAACCATTTGCGCACTCGCTTTGTGCAATTTCATTTTCGTGGTGAGGGAAAATAAGGTCCTGACCGCCGCAATGAATATCAATTGTATCGCCTAAATATCTTTTATTCATAGCAGAACATTCAATATGCCATCCCGGTCTGCCCTTACCCCAAGGCGACTGCCAATAAGGCTCACCCTCTTTTGCAGCTTTCCAAAGAGCGAAATCAAGAGGATTTTCTTTTTTCTCTCCGATAGCAATTCTTGCGCCCGACTGTAAATCCTCAATAGGCTGATGGCTTAATTTGCCGTAGTCCTTAAATTTAAGAGTTCTGAAATAAACGTCGCCGTCAACTGAATAAGCGTAACCCTTTTCTTCAAGAGTTTTGATTATATTAATAATCTCATCAATATTCTCCGTTGCCTTTGGGTGAACTGTTGCTTTTTTGAAATTCAATCCGTTAGCGTCAGTCCAAAATTCTTCAATGTACTTTTTAGAAATTTCCTCAAAGGTACTGCCCTCTTCATTTGCACGTTTAATAATCTTGTCGTCAACATCGGTAAAGTTTTGAACAAATTTTACATTGTATCCTCTGTATTCAAGGTATCTTCTTAAAACGTCAAAAACACAAAGCGGACGAGCGTTACCGATATGAATATAATTATATACCGTCGGTCCACAAGCATAAATTTTAACTTCCTTAGGGTCATTTGGAACAAACTCTTCCTTTTGACGAGTCATTGTATTATAAATCTTCATTATTTTTGCTCCTTTAATTTTTCAATTTCTTCTTTAAGTTTTTTAATTTCAGCCTGATTTTCTCTAATCAAATTCATAAGCGGATCAGGAATATTGATTTGGTCAAGGTCATCTACCCTTTCGCCGTCAATCCTGACTACCTCACCGGGAACACCAACAACAGTACAATTAGGTTCAACATCCTTAACAACGACTGCGCCTGCGGCAACTTTAGCATTCCTGCCGATAGTAATAGGCCCTAAAACTTTAGCGCCGGAGCCTATCATAACACCGCTTTCAATAGTTGGGTGACGTTTGCCGACATCCTTGCCGGTACCGCCAAGTGTTACACCCTGATAAATCATAACGTCATCGCCGATTTCAGTTGTTTCGCCGATAACAATACCGTTACCGTGATCAATGCAAACTCTTCTGCCAATTGTAGCACCGGGGTGAATTTCGATACCTGTTTTATGCGCTGAACGCTGACTGATATATCTTGCTATAAAAGGCATATTATGATTTAAAAACCACTTTGCTCTTTTATGGCTTTGAAGCGCCTTGAATCCGGGGTAAAGAAGCACTATTTCAATAGGACTTCTCGCCGCAGGATCGTGCTCCATAAAGCTTTTAATATCCTCTTTAAATGAGTCAAACATATAATATAATCTCCCTTACAGATTTCAATATAATAAAAACAAAAGCCCCTGTCAAATTGACAGAGGCAATAAAATACTGCGGTTCCACTCTTGTTTATACTCAGGCTGCAAAATATACAGCTTATGCCTATAACGTGGCAAAACGGCTTAAAATACTAAATTCCTTTAAGCAACTCCGCAGTGCATTTTAGCAGATTATTTATAAAGCCTCACAGCAAAACGGCTCATTCTCTGAATAAATAATTATCTGCTTACTTTTCTGCATCACAGTTTTTAATATTAAACAATTATTTCTACTATTATTATATATATTTTTTTGAAATTTGCAACAATTATTTTGTTTTTATTAAATGCCAACCGTCTTTAGCGTAAATAAGACCGCTTAAAACCGCAACAACACTTACAACCCAAAATGCAATAGCACAATAAACATTGAGCCAAGGAGTCGTAGTTGTGATGTCAGCCGCACCCTCACCGATTGCAAGAAGAAGGAAAGTCATACCTGTTGTTGACATTTGAAGAAACGTTTTGCATTTACCAAAACCGTTTGCGGCAATAACCTCACCGTTTGCGGCGGCAAGCATTCTTATTCCTGCAACGAGAAATTCCCTTGCAAGCATAAGAAGGATACAAAGCTCTGTATGCCAACCCATTTTGATAAATACAAGATAAGCGGCAAAAACGAGAGTTTTATCTGAAAGCGGGTCCATAACCTTACCAAAATCAGTTACAAGACCTTTTTTTCTTGCAATAATTCCGTCAGCCTTGTCACTCATACATGCAACGAAATATACAAGAAGTGCCGCAACCCAATGGTATTTAAATTCTATAAGTGAAAATGCCATTAAAAAAGGAATACAGCAAAAACGAAACACTGTTATTTTGTTTGGTAAATTCATACTTTTTCTCCAATCAAATCATAGCCGTCACAGCCTGTAATTTTAACATTTACAAACTCGCCGATTTCAAGCTTATCATTACTCTTAAATATTATTCCGCTGTCAATCTCGGGAGAATCAAAATAAGCTCTGCCGTTATACATACCGTCGTCAAACGAATCAACAATAACCTTATATGTATTGCCTACTCTCGCTTTATTAAGTTGCTCGCTGATTGAATACTGAATATCCATCAAAACGTCGGCACGTCTCTTTTTAACTTCCTCATCAATTTGATTATCGTATTCGGCGGCAGGAGTATCCTCCTCGGCAGAATATGTAAAACAACCCATTTTGTCAAATTTAATTTCCTTAATAAATCTGCAAAGTTCCTCAAAATGCTCGTCACTTTCACCGGGAAATCCGACCATAAATGTTGTACGAAGTGCAAGATTGGAAATTTTTTCCTTCATTTTGAACAGAAGGTCTTTAAGTTGCTCATACGAGCCTGTTCTGTGCATAGCTTTTAATATATTTTTATCACAATGTTGAAGTGGAATATCAATATACGGGCAAATTTTTTCCTCACTTGCAATTACGTCAATAAGCTCGTCGGTAACTCTGTCAGGATAGCAATAATAAAGCCTAATCCACTCGATGCCGTCAATCTTAACAAGTTCCTTTAAAAGACTTGCAAGACGATATTCACCGTAAAGCTTTAAGCCGTATTTTGTGGTATCCTGTGCAATAATTATAAGTTCTTTAATTCCCTTTGCGGCAAGATTTTGCGCTTCCCTAATAATATTCTCCATAGGGCGCTCTATATAACCGCCACGTATAAGCGGAATTGCACAATAAGAGCATCTGTTGTCGCAGCCGTCGCTAATTTTTAAATAAGCCCAATGCTTAGGGGTAGAAAGCATTCTGTCACCCTCAAGCAAAAGATACTTTTTATCAGGGTAAAAGCTTGTTCTTACACCGAGCAAAGCCTTGTGACAAACTTTAACAATATCATTATCCGCACCGATACCTATTACCGAATCAACTTCGGGAATTTCTTTAATGATTTCATCCTGATATCTTTCGGCAAGACATCCTGTAACAACAATAGCGCTGATAATCCCTGCCTTTTTATATTCGGCAACTTCTAAAATAGTTTCAATAGCCTCACGTTTAGCATCTTCAATAAAGCCGCAGGTGTTAATAATCATAACGTCGCTGTCTTCAATGTTTTGCGCTATTTCAAAGCCGCTTTTATTTAATTTTTCAAGCATTACTTCACCGTCGACCTGATTTTTAGGACAACCAAGTGAAATCATACCTACTTTATTCGTCATATTCTTCTATCCTGTAAAATGCCGATTTAATATCCGAATAGTAAAAGCCTTTTCTTTGAAGTGCGGCGATTACCTTTTCTTTCCCGTTTTCCTGATTAAGCTTTGTGGCATACTTTGATTTAATAAGTTTGATAATTGTTGAAACGTTATCAATTTCAATAATTGACAGTTTTTCATCAACAATCTCCCTATTGATACCACGCTTAAAGCACTCTTGCTTAATATTAGCTGTTGAAAACTTTTTTACCTCAAGTAAATATTCAATAAGCCTTTGGCAATACTTTTCGTCATCAAGATATCCTGCTTCGATATATCTGTCAACTGCTTTTTGAGCACTTACCTCATCAACGGATTTTAAAAGCTTTGTTTTAAGTTCTTTAACGGAATAATCACGCCTTGATAAATAGTCGGCACATTTATTTAACGCTTTTTTGTAATTTATTTTAACAAGAAGAGCCTGCCACTGCTCATCATCAATATCTGCACCGTTTGAAATATAATTATCAAGCCAACAGTTTTCATCAGTAGTGGCGGCATATTCCCCGTCAAGAAACAGATGAACCTTAGTTCCTCTGCCTTTTTGATGAGTTAAAATCATCAGTCCTCATCATCCTCAACCATAATGTTGATTTTAGCAAGTGCTTCCTCACGTGTAATCTTTTTTTCAGGCTTCGGTGCCGGCTTAGCGGCATTAGCCTTTGCTACACGTTCTTCCTTTGCTTTTTCGATATCCTCAGCAATTTTATCCTTAATCTTCTGCTCAAGTTCAGCAGCAAGTTCAGGTTCATTTTTAATGATTTCTTTAACATTATCTCTGCCCTGACCGAGCCTACGGTCACCGTAAGAGAACCACGAACCGCCTTTATGAACAATATCATACTGAACAGCCATATCAAGAATTTCGCCAACCTTGCTAATACCCTCACCGTACATAATGTCAAATTCAGCACTCTTGAAAGGAGGCGCAACCTTATTTTTAACAATCTTAGCACGGGTACGAGAGCCGATAAACTCACTTCCTGCGCCCTTTAACTGTTCAATTTTTCTTACATCAATACGCATTGATGAATAAAATTTAAGTGCACGACCGCCGGTAGTAACCTCAGGATTACCATACATAACACCGATTTTTTCACGAAGTTGGTTAATGAAAATAACTATACAATTTGTTTTATTAATAGTACCTGCAAGAATTCTTAATGCCTGCGACATAAGCCTTGCGTGCTGACCCACATGGCTGTCGCCCATATCGCCCTCAATTTCACTCTTTGGAACAAGTGCTGCAACAGAGTCGACAACAACAATATCAACCGCACCGCTGCTTACGAGTTGTTCTGTAATTTCAAGTGCCTGCTCACCGAAATCAGGCTGAGACACAATAAGAGAATCAACATCTACACCCAAATTAGCGGCATAAACTGGGTCAAGTGCGTGCTCCGCATCAACAAACGCAGCGTCACCGCCAAGCTTTTGAGCCTCAGCAATACAATGAAGTGCAAGGGTAGTTTTACCACTTGATTCAGGACCGTAAATTTCAATTATACGACCTCTTGGTAAGCCGCCGATTCCCGTAGCAATATCAAGAGTGAGAGAACCGGTAGAAATAGAGTCAACCTTAAGAGAAGAATTTTCGCCAAGGCGCATAACTGCACCGTCGCCGAACTTCTTTTTTATATTTTTCATAGCAGCCTCAAGAGCCGCTTTTTTGTTATCAACTGCCATCAGATAACCTCCTAACATAATTCCCTACTATTATACTAAATTCGATATTTAAAATCAATAGTAAATAAAAAATATGCAAATATTTGTTCTAAATAAAAAAATAGTGAAAAAAGACTTGCATTTTAATAACAATTGTGATAATATATCTACGTTCTAAATTGACAAGGAGGTGTTCGCAAATGGCAAAATGTGAATACTGCGGAAAAGACGTATCTTTCGGCATCAAGGTTTCTCACTCACACAGAAGATCAAACAGAACTTGGAAACCAAACATTAAAAAAGTAAAGGCTATTGTAAACGGCTCTCCTAAAAGAGTTAATGTTTGCACAAGATGTCTTCGTTCAGGTAAGGTTGAAAGAGCTTAATTATTTCGCATAAAACAGCACCGATTTATTCGGTGCTTCTTTTATTTTAAAGAGCTTTGTAAATATGTAAAAGCGCCTTAATCTTAACCCCTAAGGGGGCTTGGAAAATAATTGAATATAAATATAATAAGTATATATTTGAAGGAGATGAGCAAATAAAATGAACATAATCAAAGCTAATAATATAAATCATTCATATATATTTGCTCAAAGAGAGATAAAATCACTTTACGACATTTCCTTTAAAATTGAAAAAGGCGAATTTATATCAATAGTCGGTATGAACGGTTGTGGTAAAAGCACACTTGTTAAACACCTTAATGCACTTATTCCTCTTCAAAGCGGTGAGCTTACAATCGCAAGCCTTGATTGCAAGAATAATAAAAACATATACAAAATCAGGCAGAAATGCGGTATGGTATTTCAAAATCCCGATAATCAATTTGTTTCAACAGTTGTTAAAGAGGATGTTGAATTTTCGCTTAAAAATCATGATATAAAATATAATGACAAAACAATTGATGATATACTTACTCTTGTAGGACTTAAGGGCTTTGAAAAAAGAAATATACTATCTCTTTCAGGAGGTCAAAAGCAAAGGCTTGCCCTTGCAGGGATACTTTGCGTAAAGCCTGATATTATTATTCTTGATGAGGCAACCTCAATGCTTTCTCCAAATTCAAGAAAAGAGGTTTTGGATATAATTCTAAAACTTCACAAAGAAACCGATATAACATTTATAATGATTACGCAGTATGCAGAGGAAACGGTAAATGCTGACAGAATAATTGTTATGAATGACGGTAAAATCATTGGAAGCGGCGTTCCTGAAAAAATATACTCAAACGAAGAGCTTATAGAAAAATCACAAATTTCACTTCCCTATTGTGTTAAAATATATAATGATTTAAAGAAAGCGGGAATTTTCCTTGACGAATGTCCTTTAAACAATGAAAGATTGGTGGAACTTTTATGCCGATTGAAATAAAAGAACTTTCATTTTCGTATGACAGCAAGCCGTTTATTGATAATTTAGATTTAAAAATTGATGACGGCGAAATGGTCGGTATTATAGGTAATACAGGCTGTGGAAAATCAACATTTGTCCGTCTTATTGCAGGGCTTATAAAAAGCGACAGCGGTAAAATAATTATTGACGGCGACGATATTACCAACAAAAAATTTAATAAGAAAATTCTTCGCAGAAAGCTTGGAATAGTATTTCAATTTCCCGAAATGCAATTATTTGAGCAAACGGTTGAAAAGGACATATTTTTCGGCTTAAAACAATATAAGTTGACTTATGACGAAAAATACAAAAGAGCTAAAGAAGCGCTTGAACTTTTAGGTCTTGATTTCGAAAGAATTAAAGATAAATCCCCTCTTGCACTTTCCGGCGGTGAAAAAAGAAAAATCGCCGTTGCGGGAACACTCGTTTGCAAGCCTAAATATTTAATTTTTGATGAACCGATAGCCGGTCTTGACTGTAATTCAAGAGATAGCTTTATGAATTTGCTTTTAGCATTAAAGCAAAACGGCACAACAATTATAATCATATCTCACAACACCGATTATTTGGCAGAATATGCAGACAGAATACTTGTTATGGACAATGGTAAAATCGTCTTAGACGATAAACCGAATGAAATTTTTAATCAAACTAACTTGTTAAATAATCTTAACGTAGGCGTTTGCAATTCAAAGGAAATCGCAAATTTATTAAATAAAAAAGGCTTTAATATTCAAAATGATATTTTAAAATATGACGATTTGCTAAGTTCAATAATATCAAATATAGGAGTTATAAATGATTGATGTATTATCGGGAACCTATGTAAATATTAGTTCTCCCATTCACAAAATAAATGCAAAATATAAAATCCCTTGCTTTTTAGCAATGATTATATTTACGCTTGCAGCGAAAAGCTACGTAGTCTATATAATTGATTTTTTGTTTCTTGGCATTTGCATTTTAATTTCAAAATTAAACATTAAGCATTTCATATCGGCAATAAGCAAGCTTTGGTTGTTTTATTTAATAATATTCTTAATGAACGCCCTTTTCTTCGGCAAGGGAGAAACGGTTTTAAGCCTTTGGAAAATTAATGTAACGACAGGTGGAATAAGGCAAGGGGCAGTAATAATTTTAAATGTAATATTCGTAATCCTCTGGTCTAAATTATTCGTTTTGACCTCCTCGCCTATTGAGATAACAAACGCAATTAATTTCTATCTGACGCCGCTTAAATTATTTAAAGTTCCAACAGAAAATTTAGCGCTTATATTATCAGTTTCAATTCAATTTGTTCCGACCTTATTAATTGAAGCGCAAAATATAAAAATGGCTCAAATTGCAAGAGGCGCAGAATTTGAATCGAGAAACATATTTAAAAGAGCCAAATGCATATTTCCGCTTATAGTGCCGATTTTCATAAACGCTTTTAAAAGAGCGGACGAATTATCGCAGGCGCTTGAAGCAAGAGGATATAAAGGAGAAAAATAAATGAATAAAAATAATTTAAAAATCAACAAATTAAGCACAATGAGTGTAGTGAAACAATCAATCATAACCGCTGTGTGCATTGCGCTTTGCGTTGTGCTGCCTATGGCATTTCACAGTATTCCGCAAGCAGGTATGATTTATTGCCCTATGCACATTCCGGTACTTATTTGCGGTATTATTTGCGCACCTCAATATGCAATTATCTGCGGCATTGCCGGAGCGCTTCTTTCAAGTGTGCTTACGGGTATGCCACCTGCGGCGATGCTTCCGTCAATGCTTGTTGAGCTTACCTGCTATGCACTTATTTCATCACTTTTAATGAAATTTGTTCATACGAAAAAATCTGCGGCTGACTTATATATTTCCCTTATCGGTGCACTTCTTATCGGCAGAGTAATTGCCGGTGTTGTTAAAGCATTGATTTTTGCTCGTGGAGAAATAACAATTACCGCTTGGGCAACGTCATATTTCGTCACCTGTCTTCCGGGAATTATTATGCAAATAATCTTAGTCCCTGTTATTTATGCCTCACTTGTTAAGGCAAACCTTATCCCGTCAAGATATGTTTACAGTGAGGAATAATATGGATAAAAACGAAGTAATAAGTTTTTTCGATATTCACTCAACTACTTGGGATGAAAATATGGAAAAAGACGACAGCAAAATGAATGAAATACTCGACGTCGCAAAAATATCAAGCGGAAAAAGTGTACTTGATATCGCCTGCGGAACAGGTGTTATGATTGATTATTACATTGAAAGAAATGTATCAAAAGTAACTGGCGTTGATATTTCGAGCAAAATGATTGAGATTGCAAGAAATAAATTCAAGAAATATGATTTTATAGATTTTCTTTGCGAGGACGCCGAGGCATTTGATTTCAAAAATCAATATGACCGTGTTATGGTATTTAATGCGTTCCCTCATTTTCCGAATCCAAAAGCGCTGATTAAAAATCTTACAAAAGCAGTTAAATACGGCGGTACTGTTACAGTCGCTCACGACAGAGGCAGAAAAGACCTTGACAACCACCACAAAAGCGTTCAGGCAAGCAAGATTTCAAACGGACTTATCAGCGAAAACGCTTTAGAAGAAATATTCAAATCAGCAGGACTTGTTGATATTTATAAAAAAGCAACCGAAGATATTTATATTGTCAGCGGAGTAAAAGCATAATTTAAGCGGACATTCTCAATTGAGAACGTCCGCTCATTTTAATTTTGGAAGAATATTGGCTCGTTTTCAATTACGTCGTAAGCAAAAAGCTTACTGTCATCAAGATTTACCTTGTGCATATCAACCGCATTAATTCTATGGCAATTATATGTTGTATAATAATAAATTCCTTTATCAGCATTGCAGCAAGAAGTATAAATCGTTATTTCATATTTACCCTCAGCCACCTCGCAGCAACCACGCTGTTGGTCAACCGAGCCTAAAATATGAAAGAATTGGCTTACGCTGTCATTTTCATTATCGCCTGATTTTGAATTAAGTTTAGTAAAGGCAACACGTGCAAAACGAGATGCTGACGATAAATCACCCGGCAAACCGAGTGCGCCCATACCTCTGCTGTATTGTTTTAAATCAATATTTTCAGCAAAGCTGTTATCGGGTTGCTTAGGTGATAAGGACATATAATTATTAAGCATAAACATTTGCATATCAAAAGGCGGATTATTAGTTAATACTCCTACCTTATTATCATAAATTTTCATACCATCTTTGGTACATTCAAGGGTTATGCAATCGTTTTTGTCAGCAATGATATAATGAAGCTGAGCAGTAGGCAATTTATCTGAAAAAGATATATTTGTTATATTGATTTTTTCAAGCAAATTGCGTACGTCGTTCATATTTTCGCATTGGCAAAGTATCCACGCAATAAGTTCAAACTGCGCAACATTTTCTTTTCCCTCAATCGGATTATTATAAACCGCATTGCCCACAAAATTAAGCCCTGCAATGCAAACGCCTTTTTCGTTCATTGCGTCATAATAAAGAGGATAATCATTTGCAATATGAGCCATACCGATTATTGCATAATGGTTTTTAACCTCACCCATAAATTTAAAATCTAACGTATAATTTCTCGGCGTAATAGTTATTTTGTCACCGTAAGAAAATTCATAATCAAGAGTTCTGCCAAAATAAAAGTTCTTAGTTTTATATGTTGCCGCAGTACACATAATATCACCCTTTATAATTATTAACAAAAATCGAAAAAATAAAAGGGCTACCTTTTCGGGTAACCCTTGGTGCCGGCGGCGGGGGTCGAACCCGCACCCTGTTGCCAGGACTGGATTTTGAGTCCAGCACGTCTGCCAATTCCATCACGCCGGCAAATCAGCTTTTTTATTATATAAAATTAAAAGCCCAAAGTCAATAGATTTATTAATTTTAATAAATACTTATTTAAAAATACTTATCCATTCATCATTTAATTTAATACTCTCGTGCTCGCAAAAATCATTATTTGTGAATACTTCAAGCATTTTATCAAAATCCGGCGCTAATTTCATTTTTGGAATTTCGTCAAGACTTGCCCAAAGGGTTTCACCTTCAATTGAGTTTTTAAGATTGCCTGAATATTCATTAGTTTTAAATAAAATAACTACGTATCTTTTATTTTTATCAACCTGCCACCATTTAATTCCGCAAAGCTTAGGGTGCCTAATATCAAGTCCTGTTTCCTCTTTAACCTCTCTTATTACCGAGTCAACAAAGCTTTCGCCCTTTTCAACGTGACCGCCAGGAAATGTTAATCCACCCCAAGATTTTCCAATCTTATCCTGCACGACAACGTTCCCCTCATCGTCATATATCATACACATATTTGTAAGCTCAATCTGCTCGTATCTTTTGTTTAACATATTTTCTCCTCAATATATATAAGTTATTAATTGTTTTCCTTTTCTTTTTCGGCAATCAAATTTTCAATAATTTGAATTTTTAACGAAAGATTTGATATTTTCATTAAATTAATGTTACGGTTTTTATCAATTAAAGCATCATGTATTACATAATAAATCAAAATCAATATTATTGCAACAACAACAATAAGCATAGCTGTTTTTTTTTCGTTGACTTCAAATAAAGCGGCAACACTGAGTAATAAGGTAGAAACAGCTGAAACTACTTTAATTAATGATTTATTTTTATATTTCAATTCATTTTCTATGTTTTCTTTTTCAACATTAGCTTTTGCCAGTTCCATTTTTAGTAAATTAATGTTACATTCTAAAAATTGATTATAATAATCATAATATTTAACTTCATCATTGAAAGAAAGTATTTTATTTTTAACTTCGTTTTTATTTTTCATTCTAATCACTTCTTTACAATTCATAAGTCATTGAAATCACTTCAACGCCATTATTTTTAACATATTGATTTGTTTTCTTAAAACCGATATTTTGATAAGCTTTAATTGCCCTATGGTTAGTTATTCTCACATTTAATGTAACAGTTTTATAATTATTAAGTTTTGCAATATCAAGCATTTCTTTGATTGCCAAAGTTCCAAAGCCCTTATTCCTATACTTTTCTTCAGCAATAAATATGCCTAATTTCAATATATTTTCATCAACTTTTTCAAGCCAAATGCTGCCTATATTTATATTATTTTCATTAATATAACACCATTTAATAACTGAATTACTATCAGGATAAATACGTGATAAATAAATTGACAAATTCTCGTTGTAGTAATTTTCAAACTGTTTATAAAAAGAAATATTTTCTTCCGTTATGTTTATTAATTTCATTATAAACCTCAAGCATCTTTGATGAATTTATAATATCAAAAGTTTGTTCTAAAGTCAACAGTCATTGTGGCTTTATAAACTTTCACTCGGATGTCAAACAATTACATATCAAAATAAAAAAGCAGAAGTATATTTCAACTCCTGCTTAAAAAAATCATTTTGTAAACTTATGGAATACTTTTTTACCCTTTTTAACAATGATTTCGTTTGCAAAATCATCGGTTGTAAATGACATATTAGGGTCGGTTGCCTTTTCGTCATTAACGCTTACGCCGCCCTGAGTGATAAGACGCCTGCCCTCTCCCTTTGACTTAATAATACCGGCTTTAACCATCATATCAAGAAGCATAATTGAACCGTCTGTGAAATCATCATCGGTGAGTACGGTTTCAGGCATATGTGAATTATCTGCACCGCCTGCAAAAAGCGCTTTTGCGGCATTTTGAGCCTTAGTAGCTTCTTCCTCGCCATGAATCATCTTAGTAAGTTCAAAAGCAAGTACTTCCTTAACCTTGTTAAGCTCGGCACCCTCAAGCTTTGCATACTCATTAATCTGCTCCATAGGAACAAATGTAAGAAGTTTCATACACTTGATTACGTCATCATCGCCGACATTTCTCCAATATTGATAGAACTCATAAGGCGAGGTTTTTTCAGCATCAAGCCAAACAGCGCCCTTTTCGGTCTTACCCATTTTCTTGCCCTCTGAGTTGGTAAGAAGAGTAATTGTCATTGCATTTGCATTACCCTGAAGCTTCCTTCTGATAAGTTCCATACCGCCAATCATATTTGACCACTGGTCGTCACCGCCGAACTGAAGGTTACAGCCGTATTTCTTATAAAGAGTATAGAAGTCATAGCTTTGCATAATCATATAGTTAAATTCAAGGAACGAAAGACCTCTTTCCATTCTCTGCTTATAACATTCAAAGCTTAACATTCTGTTTACGCTAAAGCACGCACCAACCTCACGAAGAACGTTGATATAGTTAAGGTCAAGAAGCCAATCGGCATTATTAACCATCATTGCCTTGCCGTCTGAAAAGTCAATAAACTTAGACATTTGCTTTTTAAAGCAGTCGCAGTTATGCTGAATAATTTCAGGTGTAAGCATTTTACGCATATCTGTCTTACCGCTTGGGTCACCAATCATACCGGTGCCGCCGCCGATAAGGGCAATCGGCTTATTGCCTGCCATTTGAAGCCTTTTCATAAGGCAAAGTGCCATAAAGTGACCAACGTGCAAGCTGTCCGCAGTCGGGTCAAAGCCGATATAAAATACAGCCTTACCGTTATTAATAAGCCCTCTTACTTCGTCCTCGTTAGTGATTTGAGCTATAAGTCCTCTTTCTTGTAATTCTTCATAAACTCCCATTTATATATCCTCCTAAAATAAAAACAAATTTACAATGACAAAGTGGCACAAGTGCCGTTTTTCACCTTTTGTTCAATATTAATTCCCATAGTTAATTACCGTACAAATTTTGATTTAATAATTCCTCTGCGCTTTGAAGAAGAGTGTCGGTTATTTCAAGACCGCCCATAATACGTGCGAGTTCACTCTTTCTGCCTTCAAAATCAAGCGGCGTAACCGAAGTAAAAGTTTTATTATCATCAAATTTCTTTTGAATCAGAAAATGCTCGTTGGCATTTGAAGCAATTTGAGCAGAATGAGTAACACATATAACCTGCGTATTTTTAGAAACAGATTTAAGCTTCAAGCCGATTTTTTGACTTGCTCTGCCGCTTACACCTGTGTCGATTTCGTCAAAAATCAAAGTTCCGATTGTATCATTGTACGATATTATGCTTTTAATTGCAAGCATTATTCTCGAAAGCTCACCGCCTGAAGCAACCTTTGACAATGATTTAGGCGGCTCACCGGGATTTGCGGAAATCATAAATTCGATTTTGTCAAAACCCGTTGACGATAAATTACCTTTATCGAAATTAACAAAAAACTGCATTTTAGGCATATCGAGAAATGAAAGTTCATTTTTTACGTTTTTTTCAAAATCCGATGCAACCTTTTTTCTTTCACATGAAAGTTTTTCGGCAAGACTAACTGTTTCATTTAACAAACCGTCATATTCTTTATTAAGCCTGTCAAGTTCCTCGTCAGCAAAAAGAATTGAATTTCTCTTTTGCTTGGCATTTTCAAGAAAAGCAAGCATTTCTTCTTCATTTTTTCCGTATTTATTAGAAAATTTATAATAAAGGTCAAGCCTTTCGTCAATCATTTCGATTTCTTCGGGTGAGAAATCAATTGACATTAAAAGTGCTTCCGCCTTATCCTTAGCAAGTTCCAGCTTATCGTTTATATCATTAAATACGTCAAAAATTTCCTTAGTTTCATCATATTTAAAAAGCATTCTTGAAACATCGTTGCAAGCCTGTTCAACGCCTGTATTTTCATCATCACCGTTAATAGTTGAAACAGCAAGATTAAGTGCCTTTATTATATCCTCACTCTTTTGAATAAGTTCACGTTTTTTAGTAAGTTCTTCCCTCTCGCCTATTTTTATATCAGCTGCCTCAAGTTCATCTATTTGGAAATTAAGAATTTCAAGCTGCTTTTCCTTGTCGCTCTCATCATTAGCAAGTGATTTTAGTTTTCTGCGAACGCAAATAAGCTTTTTAAACGAATTTTTATAATCGTTTAATACCGACTTGTCATTTAAAAGCATATCTATATATGTATATTGCAAATCAGGATTTAAAAGTGCCTGACTGTCATGCTGGCCATGAACATTAACAAGAAGCGAACTTATTTCCTTAAGCATAGAAACGGTAACAGTTTTGCCGTTTACCTTGCAAAGCGATTTACCGTTTGACGAAATTTTGCGGCTTAAAAGCAGTGAATTTTCTTCGTCAATCTCAATGCCAAGTTCCCTTAACTTATCGCAAATTGATTTGCTAATATCATCAAAATAAGCACTTACAAACCCATAATCGGTATTATGTCTTACAAGTTCTTTTGAAGTACGCTCACCCATTATTGCGTTAATGGAGTCAACAACAATAGATTTACCTGCACCGGTTTCACCTGTCAGAACATTAAGACCGTCACTGAAATTAACACTTGCCTTTTCAATAACAGCTATATTTTCAATGTCAAGAGTTCTTAGCATTTAAAATCTTCTCCATATTCATTGTAAATATTTTCGCAAAGTCCTCAGTTTTACAAAGTACAAAAATAGTATCATCGCCGCTGATTGTACCTACGACGCCTGTCCATTCCATTGAGTCAATTGCAGTGCATACGGCAACAGCCATACCTGAAAAGCATTTAATGCAAACAATATTTTGAGCGTATTCAACATTAATAATTGATTCCCCGAAAATACCGCCTGTTCTTCTTGCATTTTCATTATTTTTCTTACCTGTTGAATAAATGTATCTGCCTTTATCTGACAAATCCTTAACAAGGCGCAATTCCTTAATATCACGGGATATTGTTGCTTGCGTAACTTCATAGCCGTTTTTCAAAAGAAAAGCCTGAAGTTCTTCCTGAGTTTCAATATCATGGGAGTTGATAAGTTCTAATATTTTAGCGTGTCTTCTCTTTTTCATTTATACTCTCCTCTCAATAATTTTCTTATTAAGAATTTCGTAAAAGTTTTCAGGTTTTAGTTTAATAAGCTTAGTTTTAATGTCCGAAGTCTTGATATGTATTTCACAATCAGGGGCTAAATTGACAGCCTCCTGACCGTCAACAGTCATAATCGGAGAATTATTTTGATCGTTATTTGCTTTAATAATCAATTCTTTATCCGCTGAAAAAATAATGCTTCTGTCCATAAGTGAATGTGGGCAAATCGGTGTTTCGATAATACAATCCGCCTCAGGGCTTACAACAGGACCTCCTGCAGCCATTGAATAGGCAGTAGAGCCGGTAGGTGTAGAAATAATAACTCCGTCACTTCTCATATTAGAAACATTTCTGCCGTCACAAGTGATTGATACATCAATAAGTCTTGCAAAATCGCCACGGGAAACAACAATATCATTTAAACAATGATGTGAAGAAATCACCTGACCCTTTCGTTCTATCGTCGCTTTGAGCATAAGACGTTCGTCAATAATATAATCATTATTAATAAGCCTTGCAAGCAAACCAAGTTCATCTCTCTCGATACCACTCATAAAGCCCAGCCTACCGGCATTGATACCGAGTGCCGGTTTGCCCAAAAAAGCCGCCTTTTTAGCGATATTAAGCGTTGTGCCGTCGCCGCCTATAGCAATTGCGCAATCACAAATTGACATAGCCTTGTCAGATGTTTCAAATTTCGCTTTTGTTTCGGTAAATACAGTTTCGTGTTCCTCGGGTAAATACACCTCTGCGCCGCCGCTGATAAGTTTATTAACTACATTTACAGCAAGAACGCTCACGCCTTTATTATTAAGATTTGGAAAAACTGAAATAATCATTATAATTCCTCGTGTGATTTATAAACTAATTGTTTAGCGTCAACATTTTCATAAACAACAGGCTCATTTGATTTTAACAGATAAATCAAATATTCAATATTACCCTCAGGACCTTTAATAGGTGAAAAATCAAGACCTGCAACGCTAAAACCGTTTTCAACTGCCAAGCCGATAACTTTTTCGCAAACCTCAAGGTGAGTTGCAGGGTCGCTTACAACGCCTTTTTTACCGACCTTTTCCCTTCCGGCTTCAAACTGAGGCTTAATAAGGCAAACCGCACTGCCGTCATCCTTTAAGAATTTATTAAGATTTGGCAAAATATGCTTAAGAGAGATAAAGGAAACGTCAACAGATGAAAAATCAATTTTATCCTTAATTTGTTCATCTGTTACATATCGAAAATTAGTTCTTTCCAAATTAACTACTCGTTCATCGGTACGAAGCTTCCAAGCAAGCTGACCGTAGCCGACATCGATTGAATACACCTTAACTGCTCCGTTCATAATCATACAATCGGTAAAGCCTCCCGTTGAAGCGCCGACATCCATACAAATTTTGCCGTCAAGAGAAATAGGAAAACATTCCATAGCTTTTTCAAGCTTCAAACCGCCACGGCTGACATATTTTAAAGTTTTACCACGAACTTCGATTGTATCATCCGGACTAACGTCCTTGCCTGCTTTATCAGATTTTTGATTGTTAACATATACTATGCCCGACATAATGATTGCTTTTGCCTTTTCTCTGCTTTCAGCAAGTCCTTTTTCTACCAAAGCAACGTCAAGCCTTGTCTTATTCTTAGCCATTATTGACCTCTTTAATAATAGAATTTGTATCTAAATTATAATGCTCAAGTTGACGACAAACACTTGCCTGCTTAACAAACTCGTCGTTAATTGCAATATGCTTAAAATGAACATTAATATTATTTTCAATTAACAGTGAAGCAAATATTTCACCGACAGAACCGCTTTTTACACTTTCCTCATAAAAATATACGGTATCACAATTTTTGAGATATTCAAATACGCTTTCATCAATCGGCTTAATTTTATTAAGTTTAATCAAAAAAGCGTCGTCAAGATTTTTATATGCTTTTGCACATTCGCAAAATTCTCTGCCGTAAGACACAACACATTTTTTCTTACCTGTATCACCTATAATGTTATAATTATCGTGATTATATTTATATTCGACAGGAATTTCGCATTGGCAGCCACGTGGATATCTTACTGCGACTGCGCCGTCAATTTTATAAATTGCCTGATAAAACATAGCTTCAAGTTCATCAAATGTTGACGGTGCGAAAACAGTTAATCCAATCACCGAGTTAAGAAAAGAAGTATCAAACACGCCCTGATGGCTTTCGCCGTCCTCACCGACAAAGCCGGCACGGTCAATTGCAAAAATAACCTTTAAATTTTGCATTGCGACATCGTGAATAAGTTGGTCATACGAACGTTGAAGAAATGTTGAATAAACAGCAAAAACAGGAATTAAGCCGTTTTTTGCAAGACCGCTTGAAAATGTTACTGCATGCTGTTCGGCAATGCCGACATCAAAAAATCTTTTAGGAAATTCCTCTGCAAAATTACAAAGCCCCGTACCCTCAGCCATAGCGGCAGTAACACAGCAAATTCGAGCGTCTTTTTTAGCAAAATTACACATAGTTTCGCCAAAGCAAGCTGAAAAATTCTTTCCTGAACTTTTCGGCTCACCTGTATTTATATCAAATTTACCTATACCGTGAAACTGAGTCGGATTTTTCTCGGCAGGATAATAACCTTTACCCTTAACGGTATTCACATGAATTAAAACTGAATGGTTATGGGCTTTAGCCGCATTAAAAACGTCAACAAGTGCGTCAATATCGTGACCGTCAATCGGACCGTAATATCTAAAACCTAAATCCTCAAAGAATGTGGATTTATAAATCATTTTTCTGATTTTAGTATTAATATATGTAAAAAATCTGTTAATCTGAGTACCAACCTTAGGTATTCTTGCAAGTCGGTGCTGAAAATTAGATTTAAAGGTTACGTATCTTTTAGATGTGCGTATAGTAGTCAGATTTTTAGCCATTGAGCCGACATTTTTGCTGATAGACATATTATTATCATTCAAAACTACTATAAGATTACTGTTATCGTTTCCTGAATTATTAAGTGCCTCATATGCAAGACCGCCGGTCAAGGCGCCGTCACCGATAACTGCAACAACCTTGCCCTTTTCGCCTTTAATCTGCTTAGCCCTTGCAAGACCGACAGCGGCAGAGATTGATGTTGAACTGTGACCTGAAGAAAAAATATCATGTTCACTTTCAACAGGACGGGTAAATCCGCTGATGCCGCCTTCGGTACGTAAGGTTTCAAACTTGTCCTTCCTGCCGGTAAGAATTTTATGAGTATAGCACTGATGGCCGACATCAAACACAATTTGGTCAACAGGGCTGTTAAAAACCTTATGCATGGCAACTGTAAGTTCAACAACGCCTAAATTAGAAGCAAGATGACCGCCTGTTTTGGAAACAGTATTAATCAACAATTCACGTATATCTTCGCATAGCACTTCAAGCTCTTTATCATTCAGTTTTTTTAAATCTTTAGGAGAATTAACCCTATCAAGAACAGACATAATATTTCCCTTTTCAATGATTAAAGCTATTTTTTACGATTGACAAGTGATAAAGCAAGCGCTTTCAAAAAATCACTGTTTTCAAATATATCAAGTTGATTTACAGCCGCATTTGTAAGCTTTTTAACGTCTGATTTTGCTTTTTCAATACCGACAAGTGCAGCATAGGTGACTTTTTCATTTTCAGCATCAGAGCCAACAGGTTTGCCAAGTTCCTTTTCATCACCAACAATATCTAAAATATCATCTTGGATTTGGAACGCAATACCGAGTGAATAAGCAAATTTAGAAGCTGCTGACATTTTCTCTTCATCAGCTCCGGCGCTGATACAACCCATAAGGCATGCAGCGGAAATAAGTGCGCCTGTTTTCATTCTGTATACATTTAAAAGCTGCTTAACTGTAGGATTTTCCTTTTCGTAAATAAGGTCAATAACCTGACCGCCAATCATTCCGCCTACGCCTGCATTTTGAGCAAGAAGAAGAGAAGCGGAAACCTTTTTATCATCAGAAAGATCGCTTGATGCAATAATTTCAAATGCGTGAGTCAAAAGCGCATCTCCCGCCAAAAGAGCGGTATCCTCGCCAAATGCTTTATGGCAACTCGGCTTACCTCTCCTTAAATCATCATTGTCCATACAAGGCAAATCATCGTGAATAAGACTATATGTATGAACATATTCCATAGCGCACGCAAAAGGCAACGCATCTTCTCTGCTTCCACCGCATGCTTGTGCAAACTCAAGCGTAAAAACAGGTCTAAGTCTTTTGCCTCCGTTTACAAGACTGTATTCCATAGCCTGAACAACACTTTCTTGACCGTCCTTGCAATCAGGAAGAAAAGACAAAAGTGTGTGTTCAACTTTTTTTATATCATTTGTCAGAATATTTTTAAATTCCGTTTCAGTCATTATTATTCTCCTTAGTAAGCATAGTAATCTTTTGCTCTGCTTTTTTTAGCTTATCACTGCAAATACCTGCAAGCTTAGTTCCTTTTTCAAAAAGTTTAATGCTCTCGTCAAGAGAAACAGTACCATTTTCAAGCTTAGATACTATTTCATCAAGCTCTTTAACAGCATCTTCATATTTTATTTCATCACTCATTGGGAGTTACCTCTTTAACTATACATTTAGATTTTCCGTTATAAAAAGTTATATCAATCTCATCGTTTACTTTAACTCTGTTAATATCGTTTATTGCATTATTATTAATAGAGGCAAGTGTGTATCCCCGTAAAAGAATTTTAAGCGGACTTAAAGCGTCAAGATGAGATACTTTATTTTTAAACTCGTTATTTTTTTGCTCAATAAAATATGAGTAGGCATCAACAAGTCTTGTTTGCAAAACAGCCAAATCATCATATTTCAGATTAATGAAATCATTCATATTTTCCAAAGGCGTATTAATAAGCAAATTGTCAAGTCGCTGACATTCCTTATCAATTTTGTTATGCAAATAAGATAATAATCTGCTTTTTATACCGTCAAAATAATTAATTAATGTTGCCGAATCCGGTACAGCAAGTTCTGCCGCAGCACTCGGAGTAGGTGCTCTTAAATCCGACACAAAATCGCAAATTGTGTAATCAGTTTCATGACCTACGGCAGAAATTATCGGAGTTTCACATTCAAAAACCGCCCTGGCAACCTGTTCTGTATTAAAAGCCCACAAATCCTCAAGTGAGCCGCCGCCTCTGCCGACGATGATTACATCAATATCGTCTCTTAAATCAAGAATTTTAATTGATTTGCATATATCCGCCGGTGCGCTGTCGCCTTGAACGACAGTCGGTACAACGACAAGTTCGGCAATAGGATATCTTCTTTTTGTAATATTTTTTATATCCTCAATTGCCGCACCCATATCTGAGGTTGCAACGCCTATTTTCCTCGGAAATTTAGGTATTGGCTTTTTGTAGATTTCATCAAACAAGCCTTCTTTTGAAAGTTTATCCTTAAGCTGTTCAAAAGCAATCGCAAGTGTTCCTATACCGTCAGGTTGCATATCGTCAATATAAAACTGATATGCTCCGTCCTTGTCATATACAGAAATTCTGCCTCTGCAAAGAACCTTCATTCCGTCAGAGGGCTTGAATTTAAGCCTTTCTGCATTTGATGAAAACATAACCGCTTTAAGTTGTGAGTTATCGTCCTTAAGCGTGAAATACATATGACCGGAACGAAAATAATGGAGAAAATTACTGATTTCACCCACAATATAAATATTTTTTAAATGCACATTTTCATCGAGAATAGCTTTAATATAAGTATTAACTTGTGTAACCGTTAATGCGTTAATATTCATATAATATCTTTCAAATAAGCATATATTGCAATTCCTGCGGCATTGTCACAGCTAAACTCAGGCTTTGCAAAATATGCCGAAAATCTATTTACTAAATTTGCTTTAATAAGTGTGTTAGACATTACGCCGCCTGCAAATACAAGAGGTAAATCCCCATATTTTTCAAGCAATAGCTCTGTCATTTTTTCAAGCGAAGTTGAAATATACGTAAGAACGAACTTTGAAATATCTTGCTTACTTTCGCCGTTTTCTATCATCGCCTTAGCCTTATTTTCAATACCGGAAAGTGAGCAGTCAAGCCCTTTCATAGAAGGTTTAATTCTAAAGTTCTTATCGCTTAGCAGAGAAAATTTGTCAAGTTCCTTTCCGCAAGGAAAATTTAAACCGAGAAGCACGCCGGTTCTGTCAATAGCCTGTCCTGCCTTTAAATCAAGGCTTTGAGCAATAATTTGCGCTTTGATAATTTCATCTTTATCCGGTGTGACAAGAAGTGCCTCAGTTGTTCCTCCGCTAACATGAAAGGCAATAAATTGACGTTCAACCAAATCAAGCCTTCCGACGGAATAAAGCGCCGCTAAAATATGGCCAACTTGATGAGATGTATAATAAAGCCTTGATGATGTGAATTTAGAAACAGCATCAGCAATACCTTTTCCCACCATAAAGCACGGCATATAACTTTTTTCAATATTTCTCGGTCTTGTACTTACTGCAACGGCATCAATACTTGACATGTCATATTCAAGTTCAGCCAAAATTTCAGGCATATTGACTGTATGCTGAAAAACAGCGTCGCTTTGCCTTAGTCCACGCTCACCTGTTTTGACATGCAAAAGTTTCTTTGCCTGAATTATATCGTTGCCGTCATACAAAGCCACAGAGGTTGTATAATTGCTTGTATCAAATCCAAGATACATAATTAACCCCTTGAAACGGCACCGAGAACGCCGTTGATATATGATGCGTCATTGCTTGAAGCGTATTTTTTTGCGAGCTCAACAGCTTCATTAATTGCAATACTGTCGGCAACGTCCTCAACGTTTTTCATCTCATAAAGCGCAACGTAAAGAATAGCAAGCGTAACCTTAGGAAGCCTTGCGGCTTTCCAACTTTTTGAATACTTATTAATTATCTCATCAAGCTCATTTTTTGAGCCTTTTACGCCGACAAACACATCCTTTGCATATTTGCTCACCGCTTCAACATTTTCGCTGTAAAGTTCGATTACCTCATCAATATCTTGACCGCTTGAAAAAAGCCCCTCAAACGTTAAAAGAAACGCTTGCTCTCTCATTTCACTTCTTTTCATCTATATATCTCCTAAATATTTTATGCAAAATAAAATGCCGACAAAAATCTATTGTCGGCAGATTTTGCTACTCTTCAGTTTCACAAGGTTCAACAGAGCTTACAGGCTCTTCAAAATCAATACCGGCTACAATAACATTTACTTTAGTTACAAGTTTACCCGTCATATTTTGCACTGATTCCTTAACTGCACTTTGCACTTGAGTAGCAACAGTTTGGAATTTTTTACCGGGAGCTATGTTGATATAAATGCTGATAGTAAAGCTGTCATTTTCCTGCTTAATTCTTACAGGACTCATAACCTTAAGACTGCCCTGCTTAATTGTATTTACAACATCAACGGGTTTGTTGCAAAACGAAGAAACACCGTCAACATCCTTAGCCGCATTAACTGCGATTGATGAAAGAACCTCATCGGATATAATAAGCTCACCCATAGAGCTTTTTGAAATTATTTCCATAATTAAGCCTCCTTGATTTTGAACCATTATAACACAAACTGAATAAATATACAAGATATTAATATAAAATATTTATGAATTTAGTTTGACTGAATAATAGTGACATCCTCATAGCTGCAACCAAGCTGAGAAACGGTTATTTCCTTAATTTGTAAAACTATTTGGTCCGTTAAATCTTTAGTATCAACAATAACATTAACTTTTGTTGCATCTTCGTTAATAACTGCAATACAATTATTAACGCCTTTTGCTTTAACAAGCGTTTCTATTTTATTCTCTGTTGATATTATATCCGAAATTGAAGCTATTTTGTCAACTGCGGCGATATGTGCCTTATCCGTGTCCTTTGTTGAGTCAACAATTTTTTGAAGCTTTTCGAGGCTTTCGTCTCTTGCGGTTTGCCTGTCAACTCGTGCAGAGGAAAAATATGCATTTTCTTTAACAGGCTGTGTTGTAGTGGCATCTACATATGTTGCCTCGCCCAAAACCTTATCTCTGCCGGATGAAATTGAACTTACCTTTGCTGATATATCACTGTTTTCCCAATACCAATTGCCGGCAACGCCTACGCCGAGCAAAAGCAAAAAGCAGCACGCAACAATGCGTGAATTTCTTGTTTTTCTCTTTTTGATTTGTTCTTCGGTAAGTACGGTTTTTTCTTTTTTCTTCTTTTTTGGTTTATCATTTTTCATATTTTCTTTTTTCAAAATAATCACCCTTTTGATTTTATTTTAGAAACAGAAACTCTGTTTGCCGATATATTAAAAAGAGAGGTAACGGTATTAATTACCGCCTCACGAACCTCCACGTTATCACCACCCGAACAAACAACGCTTACGCCTTGAACGGTCGGATATTTTTCCTTGATAAGCAAAGCCTTTTCTCCGCTTTGCGAGTCATATAAAACATATTCGTCTTTATTGCTTTGAGAATTTTCATCGTTTTTGTTTTCGCTGTCTGTCGCATACACATTTTCGCTACTGTACTCAAATGTAATCATCACCTCACAGTCACCAACTCCGTCAATAGAGGATACGATATTTGTCAGCTGTTTTTCAGTTTCATCGCTGTATTGCGAATAATCAAACGACGTTTCATTTTCGGTCGCTTTATCGTTATTTGACTGAAAAAACGAAGAAAAAGCAATTAAAACAATTGCAACAAGCCCCATAGCAACTATTATTTTTGCTCTTTTGCCATCGGATTTAAGCATAAAATTTATTGCATCTTTTATTTTATTCACCAATATAATACACCTGCGCATTTATTCCGAGCTTATCAAAAATATATTTTTTAACCTCTGATTTGTCATATTCATTTAATATATATATTTCAACTGATTTGATATAAAGCTCATCATCTTTGATTTTAACGTTAACTTTTGCCTTAGAATTTTTATAATTACCGTCATTAAGTGTTTTTTCAATATTTGATTTAATAGTTGTGCTGTATGATTTCTCCTTGTTTTCCGTTTGCTGTTCGTTGATTACTTTTATACCTTCAAAGCTCAAATCAAATCCGTTTGCTTTAAAAGGCGCAATAAGTGATAACATAATAAAAACGGTAATAATAATTTTCCCTACTTTGCCGTTTGAGTTTTTAGGAAGAAGCAAAGAGAAAATTATAGAAAAAATAAGAGTGATACAAACTGTATACGTCCAATCGTTTAAATACTTCATACATTCACCGTTTTCGATGCCACTAAAATTCCTAATGATATAATCGTTGTTACCATTGATAAAATTAACAAAACATTTATTATCAGCAAAACGCTTGAAAACGCTTCCAAAACTGTGCTTGATTCGCTGTCGAAAAACACCTTAGAGCAAATATTTGCAGCAGATATCGAAAGCCGCCAAAGAGTTATATTAATTATCGCAGGCAAAAATATAGCCGATATTGCAATAATTCCTACTATTCCCACGCTTGTTTTAATAAGGCTTGAATAGCTTTGAATTGATAAAAGCCCCTCGCTTATTGAGCTGCCGATAATAGGAACAACAGAATTAATTGCAAACCTGACCGAACGCAAGCCAAGAGCATCTGCCCTTGATGCGACGGCGGTTTTAAGTGATAAATACGACACAAAAATTGCAGACAAAGCCGAAATTGCTTTTGTTATCAAATTTCTTAAAGCAGACACGATACTGCCCATATTCAAATCACGTCTGATAGAGGAGCAAACGGATATACCCATAAATGAATTTACAATCGGCAAAAACACATTAGATGATATAAAATTCAAGGCTTGAGAAAACAAAAGAAGACTGCCGTTTACGCTAAACGAAGTCATTGCTGCACCGCTCGTTGCGCAAATTATGCAAAACGCAGGAAAAAAAGCATATGTAAAATCAGAACATAATTTGATTGCCGAGCAAGCAAGCTTCATAGAAGGATAAATCTGCGTCACCAAGAATATTGCAATGACGAGGTTTGAAACCGTTGCATACATATCTGAAACAGAGTCGCTTGACAGGTGCATATCAAACGATTTAACGATTGACGACAATATTATAAAACAAATCAATATCAGGCAGCATCTTAAAGGACCTTGTGCATTTTTTGAGAAAACAGATGAAATATAATCTATAATTTGTTTAAACGATATACTGCTGATATTTTCATAATCAAAATCGTCAATTCCGAGTTCATCTAAAAGGCTTGCGGTATCGTCATCGAGCAAATCAAATGACGATAAATCATATTCATCAAGTTGTGATTGATAATCTGCAATTTTTTCCTCAGCAAAACACACATCGGGAAAAACAAGAATAAGCATAAAAATAAACATTACGAGAATTTTAATTTTTCTTTTCATTTAAGCATTCCTATCATAATATCCATAATCGTTGTAAAAAGCGGCAATGCAGTTACAAGAATAATAATTTTTGCCGACAGCTCCGTTTGGTTTGCAAGCGTGTTTTCGCCGTTATCCCTGCACAAATCCGAAAGCAATTGAGCTATCATAGATATTCCGAGAATTTTAAGCATAATTTTTATGTATGGTAATAAAACGGAAATTTCATTACTTATTGACGTCAGCCTGTCAACTATTCCTTTTAAATCTTTTGATATTAACGTGAAAATAATTATTGTGCATACTATGTTTATAAGAAAAGTAAATTCTTTAGAATAATTTTTCAGCACAATATTAATAATCAGTGCCGTCAATACAATTCCTACAACCTTAATCATAAGTCAAAAAGTGATTTAACGGCTGAAAACAAATTGCTTATTTGCGGAATAATCATCATTAATACAACTATTACACCTGCAAGGGTTGTAAGCATTGCTTGCTCTTCCCTGCCGCTTCTTATTAAAACCATATTAAGCACAGCAACTATTATTCCTATTGCTGCAATTTTAAAGATAAAACTAATATCCATTTATCCTCCTATATCAGCAAGATTGCTATTAAACAGCCTATTCCTAAGCCGAGAGCATATATTATTTTATAATGAGAAGTATAATATTGCTGATAATAATCTTTTAATATTCTAAATGTTTCGCAAAATTCGTTTGCCTCATTTATTTGAGTTTGAGAGTCATATTTTCCTATTGAATTTATGTAATCGTATATTTTTTCATTTTCTTCTCTTTTAAGAGGTGAAGATGAAATTATATTATTTAAATCAATATCCTTAAGTTTTTCACTGCTATTGAGTAAATCAAAAATTTTTTCTGTTTCAGGATTAGTAGTTTTTAATAAAACCATTACTTTTGAGCCTAAGAACACCATCTTATCACAATAATCAATTTTGCTTTTCTCGTACTTACATATACTCGCTGAAAGGAGTATAGATATTCCTAATATCATTAGAATTCCTGCCGTTTTCATTTTCATCCTCCGTCAAATCGATAATGTCAAATCCTTCATCAATTCCGTGTAAAAAAACAATGTGCGAAAATTCACGAGTAGAGATAAGCTGAATAGCTATTTGATTTCTCATTAAATCATTAATTGATTTTAAATGGATAGATAAAATAAACGACGTACCGCTTGAAAAACCGAATTTTATTGCCTCTACTTCATCCGAGTTTCCTATTTCATCGCAAACTATTAATTCAGGCGAAAGCGTTCTTACTGCCAATTCGATTCCCTTAGCTTTTTTATACGAGGATATAACATCTGTATTAATTCCGATATCAAAGCCGGAAGAAAGTTCTTTTCTTTCATCAATAACGCTTATTTTTTTATATTTTCCTGCATATCCGCTTGATAAAAGGCGGGTCATATCTCTTAATATTGTTGTTTTGCCGCTTGAAGGCGGACCTGCAATAATAACACTTGGCGTTGAATTTGCGAAAAGAATATTTAAAATATTTTTTGAACAATCAATGACATTATGAGATATTCTTATGTTAAGACTGCTTATATTTTTAACGCTTGAAATTAAGTTGTTTTTATAAACAGCTTCACCTGCTATACCTATTCTTGAGCCGAATTTATCTGTAACGTATCCGTCAATCATTGTTTGCATATTTGTATGATACGAATTATTACAGAAACTATCGAGAATAAATATAAACTCATCATCGCTGATAAATCTGCAATCGTTCAAATAATGATTAATAAGCTTGTCATATTTACTGATAAAAAAAGGTTTATCAAGAATGTAAATAACTATAGGTTTATTAACTCTAAGCCTAATCTCAGTTATTTTTGACAAAACAGATACATCAAATGACAAAAAGCAGTTTTTTAAATCGTTTGGAAAGTGCTCTAAAACAGAAAAAATATTGTCCATAAAATCACCTTGCTTAATAGTATGCTGAATTTTTGAAAAATATAACAAATTTTCGGTTGAAGTAGAAAAGCAAATGTGATATTATATGTATATAATTATATTATTTACGGAAGTGCGGTTGCAGTAATGAATAGCAATATAACTATCAACACAAAAACAAATAAATTTATTAACGGCGAAACGGTTAGCTATACTCTTATGGCTACGGTTTCGCTTTTTGTTCTGTTTGCATTAAAACAGATATTAAAACTTTTTATCGGCGTTGCAGTTGCTCCGAGCTGTATCATCGCTTTTATCACGGCAAGTATTATTTCATTTTTACTTGAAAGAAAATTTGTGTTTGGCAAAAAGATGTTAGCTTCAAACGCTAAACAAATAATATTTTTTATAATCAGAGCAGCAGTTAACTTCGGCTTTTATAAACTTTCGGAATTTGGGTTTAAAAATATGCTTGATATGCCAATCACGTTTGTTTGGTTTATAGCCGTTGTAACTTCTTTTTTATTTAACTATATTTATGACAGGACACTCGTTTTTGATTGCGGATATGAGGCAATAAGTGTAAAACAGTCAAGAATATATAAAACCTTTTATAAAAACAGATATGTATTTTTATCCTCTGCCTTGGCACTCTTATGTATAAGCATTCTTTATATCATTTATTCAGCATTTCCGTTTGGCGATACAACTGTTATGAGAATGGACCTTTATCATCAATACGGACCGCTTTTTGCCGAACTTTATGACAGAATAGTTGAACACAAAAGCCTGCTTTATTCTTGGACAACGGGTGGCGGCTCAAGCTTTTTAGGCAATTATCTAAACTATCTGTCAAGCCCGCTTTCATTTTTAATTTTCCTTTTTAATAAGGAGGATATTGCATTTGCCATTACCTTTATAGTTGGATTAAAATGCATATTAAGTGCAACCACATTCAGTTACTACTTAAAGAGCAGCTTTGGCAAAAATAATTATTATGTAAGTGCATTCGGCGTACTCTATGCCTTTAGCGCATATTTCCTTGCGTATTATTGGAATATTATGTGGCTTGACGGAATGATTATGCTTCCGCTTATTGTTCTCGGAATTGAAAGAATTTTCAATAAAGGAGACATTAAGCTATATACTCTTTCAATGATTTTGCTTTTCTTTGCAAATTATTATATGGGCTATATGAGTTGTATATTCGCAGTAATATATTTCGTTGCATACTTCATTATTTCATACAAAAATGACGGCAAACTCAATCCTAATGCAAAATTTGAAAAGAAATATTCAACAAAAGCATTGATGAATAACACTTTTATTAACAGAGGGATTAAATTTGCATTAGGAAGCGTCATTGCGGCAATGTTTTGCGCTATTACTTTAATACCGGTGTTTATGATATTAAAGAACAGTTCTGCAACGTCAGGCACTTTTCCCGATACATTCACAAGCTATTTTGATATTCTTGACTTCATAACCTCTCACTTTGCAATTCTCGAAACAACTATAAGAAGCAGTGGCGACAACGTTCTTCCTAATGTATATACCGGCATTTTGACTCTTATATTGTTGCCGTTATTCTTACTCAACAACAAAATAAGTCTTAAAGAAAAAGCGACTTACGTGCTTTTGATGGTTTTCTTTATTTTCAGTTTCAACAATAACTGTGCAAACTATATTTGGCACGCATTCCATTTTCCTAATGATTTGCCATATCGTTTTTCGTATATGTATTCATTTATAGTTGCTGTTATGGGATATAAAACCTTAATTAATTTCAAAGCAATTAATATTAAAGATATCGTATATTCGGGACTTGGCATTATTACAATCGTTATTTTAGCTCAAAAATTTCTTACTAACAAAATGACTAACGGTACCATTTATGCAACAATTATTTTAGTTGCACTTTGGTGCGGATATCTTCTTATCGTTAAAAACAAGAATATTCAAAAAAGACTGACAGCATTTGTGCTTATAGTATTTTTAGTCGGTGAAACAGTTATAAGCGCCGTTACCGGAATACCTCTTAATCAGGAAAACGGAAACTATAAAGAAAATTTTTCCACATATACCGATGCAATCAAACATATTGACTCAAATGATAAAGACTTCTATAGAACGGAACTTTGCTATCTAAATACACGTATGGACCCGTCTTATTACGGCTATAACGGAATATCCGTATTTTCGTCAATGGCATACGAATCATATTCAGAGCTTCAGCACAGCTTAGGAATGTTCGGTAATAGAATTAACAGCTATACTTACAATCCTCAAACACCTGTATACAATATGATGTTTAACATTAAATATTTAATCCAAACCGATGTAAGCTTAGCTCCTTCTTCTAATCTTTATAAAAAGAAATACACAACCAAAAACAAACAGGCAAATGTATATGAAAACAAGTATAATCTGCCTATTGCCTACTGCGTTAATTCAAATATTGAGGATTGGATAACAGATGAGGGCAATCCGTTTGAAATTCAAAGTGACTTTATAAAGCTTGCAACGGGATATTCAAATGTGTTTAAAAACGTTGATTATATCAGTACCGACTTTGACTCAGTAACAGGTGATGACGTTACTGAAAACGGAACATATTGGCTTAATAAAAGCGATGCTTCATCAAAATACGGCACAGAAACAATTACTCTGTCACCTACTATCGACGGAAACCTTTATCTTTATGTTAAGTCAAGCGATTTAAAGAGCATAACTGTTAATTCTGAAAAAGTATCTGATATTACGCAAAACACAGATGAGGAATATATACTTGACCTTGGTTTCCACAATAAAGGCGATGAAGTTAAGGTCTCGCTTGACGGCGGAACTATGGAAAGTGAGAGCACCTCGTTTGATATTTATTGTTACAGTTGCGATGGCTCGGTATTGAAAAATGCTTATAATTCTCTTTCCAAGAACACTTTAAATGTATCATCTTATAGCGACACATCAATTAAAGGTACAATTTCCTCAAAAGAAAATTGTTATTTATATTCATCAATTCCTTATGATGACGGTTGGAGCGTATATGTCGATGGCAAAAAGGCAGAAACATTTGAAATCGGCGGTACTCTTCTTGCAATTGAATTAACTGCGGGTAATCATCAAATCGAATATAAATATACTCCATCAGGCCTTGTTTACGGCATAGCGGTTACGGCAATTACTGCATTTGGATTATGCGGTTATTATATATTCAGTAAATCTTCTTTAAAACTTAACAAAAGAGCGAGAAAAAAGGAGAAAAATATTGTTGAATAAATAAAAATCAGTATAATTCTTAAAAATCTATTTACAATAATGTGCTTTTATTGTAGAATACACGTGAACATTTGAGAGGAGTTTCATATTACTATGGCAAGACAAACAGCAATCAGTATTAACACTATTCCAATCGGTCCTCTTGGCATAATCGGTATGCCGGGATGCGAAGAATTAACGGACAAAATTGACCAGTACCTCGTTAAATGGCGCAGAACTCAAGCAAGTGAGCATGCTGAGTCAATTGCTTTCTTTGGCTATCAGAGAGATACATATAAAATTGATGTATCTATTCCCCGTTTCGGAAGCGGCGAAGGCAAGGGTGTTATTAACGAAAGCGTAAGAGGTTACGATATTTATATTGTATGCGACGTATTTAACTACAGTTGCAGCTATGATATGTACGGCAGAAAGGTTTATATGTCACCCGACGATCATTTCGCTGACCTTAAGAGAGTTATTTCAGCGCTTTGTTCAAAACCAAAAAGAGTTTCTGTAATTATGCCTATGCTTTACGAGGGCAGACAGCACAAGAGAAGTTCAAGGGAATCACTTGACTGTGCAATGGCTCTTAAGGAGCTCGTTCATCTTGGTGTTGAAAACATTATTACGTTTGACGCTCACGACCAAAGAGTACAAAATGCAATTCCTGACAAATCATTTGAAAATGTTATGCCGACTTACCAGATGATTAAGGCACTTGTCAACAATGTTGAAGACTTAAATGTTGATAAGGACCATTTAATGATTATCTCTCCTGACGAAGGCGCACTTCACAGATGTATTTATTTTGCTACACAGCTTGGAGTTAATCTTGGTATGTTCTACAAGAGAAGAGATTATACAAGAGTTGTAAACGGTAGAAATCCAATCGTTGAGCATCAATATCTCGGTGATTCCGTTAAAGGCAAAGATATTATCATTGTTGACGATATGATTTCATCAGGTGAATCTATGCTTGAGGTTGCTATGAAGCTTAAGAACTTAGGTTGCGGCAGAATTTTTGTGTGCACAACTTTCGGTCTCTTCTGCAACGGTCTTGATGTATTTGATAAAGCTTATAAAGACGGTGTATTCTACAGAGTGTTTACTACTAACGGTGTATATCAGCCGCAGGAGCTTTTGGACAGAGAATGGTATGTAAGCGTTGAGCTTTCAAAATATGCCGCATATTTGATTGACACATTAAATCACGATATGTCTGTTTCAAGTCTTCTCGACAGCTCTGCAAAAATTGATACTTTGTTAAAAAATAAAGGTTTAAAGGACTAAGATATTATGGCAAAAGTAAAATTGTCTAAAGCTAAAACAGCTATAATTATTATTGCCGCAATTATTTTCGCACTTTTAGTTGCAGGCGGAATTTATTGCGTTGCAACAGACCAAAGCCCTGCTACTGCAATTGAAGCAGCAACAGCGCATCAGGACAAGCTTGTCGGCAAGTGGCAAAGTCAAAAATCGCCGGGATTATCCGCTTATGTATTTTATGATGACGGAACGTATGATTCTTATTTGTCTACAGTTAATTTTTCAGGCGAATATACTGTAAAAGGCAATAAAATCACTTTGACAAATCCTAATACTAACGCACAGGTTGTTTATAAATACAAGGTTAAAGGCAAGGTTCTCACCCTTACTCTTATGGAAGACGACAAAGAGGCAGAAACAAACACTTATGATTCTGTTGATGAACTTCAAATGAAAACGCTTGCAGATTTAATCGGCGATTCTATTAAAGACAACAATACAACTACACAAGAACAATAATTAAAAACCCCTCGTCATTGACGTGGGGTTTGTTCTATTTTTTGTTTACTTTCCATATATATTACCAAGGAAGGTGAAATTCTTTGATTGGTAATGTGGAAAAACGTTGTATCGATTTAGGACATTATATAATTGAAACAGGTGCTACAGTCAGGCAAGCGGCAATAGTTTTCAATATCAGTAAATCTACCGTACATAATGACGTCACAAAGCGCCTTGCAATGATTAATCCCCTGCTTTGCAGTGAGGTTAAAGAGGTACTTGAGCGCAACAAGGCTGAGCGTCACATAAGAGGCGGACTTGCCACAAAAGAAAAATACAGAAAGCTAAAAGATAACAAAAACATTGATTAATAAGCAAAATAATGCTATTATAAAAAAAGAAAATCAAAGGAAGTGTAAATATGAAGATAGGTTTTATAGGCTGCGGAAATATGGCAACTGCCATTATTAACGGAATTACGAATAATAACGTCGTAAGCGAAAAGGATATAAATGCTTATGACATTTTTGACGGTGCAACTAAAAAGCTTAAAGAAAATAAAGATATAAACATTTGCGAAAACGAAAAAGACGTTGTAAAATCAAGCGACATTATTTTTCTTGCAGTCAAGCCAAATGTTCAGGCAAGCGTATTAAAAGCAATTGACGGTGAAATTAAGGATAAATTAATCATTTCAATTGCTGCAGGAAAAACAATTGAATTTATCGAAAGCAATTTAAAATGCAAAGCTAAAATTGTTCGAGTTATGCCAAACATCAACGCTAAAGTCGGTGAGGCTATATCTGCTTATTGCTTTAATGATTCAGTAACCGGAGAGGACAAAACTAACGTTGAAAGCCTTTTAAACGGAATAGGACAGGTACTTTGTCTTGATGAAAGCTACTTCCCTCTTTTCGGTGTTATCGGCGGCTGCGGACCTGCTTTTGCATATATGTTTATTGATGCAATGGCACGTGCAGGAGTTAAAAACGGAATGAAAAAAAGCGATGCGCTTAAAATTTCTGCTCAAACCGTATTAGGCAGTGCAAAAATGATTTTGGAAAGCGATGAGCATCCATGGCAGCTTATAGATAATGTTTGCTCCCCCGGCGGTACAACTATCGAGGGCGTAACCTCACTTCAGGCAGACGGCTTTGAAGCGGCAGTTCATAATGCAGTTGATAAAGCGCTTGATAAAGATAAAAAATTATAAAATTAAAGCTCGGTTTTGGGTTACTCCCTTTACCGAGCTTTTTTCAAAAGTTTTTATAAAGATATTATTAAACTATTGACAATGTCTATTTTATATGATATACAGGACTTGGAGGTGGTTATATGAAATATTCTTTTAAAGATTATCTTATTGATACACTTATGTTTGGTTTATCTGTATCAATTACCCCAATTATATATTTGTCAACATTTATAATAGTAAACAAATTTAATTATATAAATTCCCCTGTTAACTTATATTTAGCAATTTTCATTTCATTTTTGTTACCGTTTATATTCGGCATTTTTCTTTCAAGAAAACTTTGCAAACAATCTGTATCTTCGTATTTAACAGTTTTCTTAATAATGGAAATAATTTGCATATTTCATATCAAAATTCCGGATAGTTATTTTGTTTTTTTACTTCCTCAGGAAGAATGGATAAGAGGATTATTTAATAAGTATAATGAAATCAGAGAAATAATAATATCTATTATTACACCGGTTTTATACACACTCTTATATTTTTTAGGTTCAAAATTAAAATCAATAAAACAAATTAATAAATAAACTATAAAAAATAAAAGCTCGGAATTAACCGAGCTTTTTGTTTTGAGTAATTACATATACTTTTTAATTTCATCAACCATATCGGTCTTTTCCCAAGAAACACCGAGGTCTTCCCTGCCCATATGACCGTAAGCAGCAACATTTTTATAAATCGGCTTTCTAAGGTCAAGCCTGTCAATAATTGCAGACGGACGAAGGTCGAACACCTTATTAACAATATCTGCAATCTTTTCGTCATCAAGCTTACCTGTACCGAACGTATCAACCATAACAGAAACAGGCTTTGCAACGCCGATTGCATAAGCAAGCTCAACCTCGCACTTATCTGCAAGACCTGCGGCAACGATATTTTTTGCTACCCAACGGGAAGCATAAGCGGCGCTTCTGTCAACCTTAGTTGGGTCCTTACCGCTGAATGCACCGCCGCCGTGGCGAGCATATCCGCCGTAAGTATCAACAATAATTTTACGGCCTGTAAGACCTGAATCACCGTGAGGTCCGCCGATTACGAATCTACCGGTAGGATTTACAAAATATTCTGTATCATCATCAATAAGATCATAAGGAATAGTAGTTTTAATAACCTTTTCAATAATATCGTTTCTAAGTTGAGAAAGCTCAACGTCAGCGCTGTGCTGGCTTGAAACAACAACAGCAGTTACCTTTACAGGCTTGTCATCGTCATATTCAACCGTAACCTGGGTTTTACCGTCGGCATAAAGATAAGGCAATGTACCGTTTTCTCTAACCTCTGTAAGCTTAAGAGCAAGCTTGTGAGCAAGGCTGATAGGAAGCGGCATAAGTTCCTTAGTTTCATTGCAAGCGTAGCCGAACATCATACCTTGGTCACCAGCGCCGTTGAGGTTATATTCATCTTCTTCGTCATTCTTAAGCTCTAATGATTTATCAACACCCATAGCAATATCAGGTGACTGACGGTCAAGAGCAAGCAAAACCGCACAGGTGTTGCCGTTAAAGCCTTTCTTATCGTCGTCATAACCGATATCGCAAACGGTTTTTCTTACGATTGACGGGATATCAACCGTAGCTTTAGTTGTAATTTCACCCATAACAAGAACTTGGCCTGTTGTGCAAGTAGTTTCGCATGCTACACGGCTTTGCGGGTCTTGCTCGAGCATTGCGTCGAGAATAGAATCTGAAATTTGATCACAAATTTTATCAGGATGACCCTTTGTTACAGATTCACTTGTAAACAAATGTTTTGACATAATATATTCCTCTCATCAAAAAAATTGTTAATTGCTTTAGAAAGAAAAAAGCACACGTAACGAGCGTGTGCACTTAGCTATCATCACTCGGTAAGCCGCAGGTATTAGCACCTTACAAATGCAGGTTGCTGTGGTTTCACTGGGCCTGTCCCTCAACCACTCTTGATAAAGCATATTAACATCACACATATAATACAACAACGATTAGATAAAGTCAACAAATATTTATAAAAATAAAGGTTATTTTATATTTACTATTGTAATTTCTTAATAAATAGTTTATAATTATATAGCAATAAAAGGCATATAGCCTTATAAGGAGGAAAATTATGGCAAAGAAAACCGTATTTATTACCGGTGGTACTGGTAATATGGGTTGGGCTGCCGTTCAGGAAATGCTTAAGCATCCAAGTGATATCAATATCAAGATGCTTGCAAGAAAAAGCCCAAAGAACGAAGAAAAGCTTAAGGATTTAATGGCAAAGCCAAACGTAAAGATTGTTTGGGGCGACCTTAATAATTACGATTCAATCCTTGAAGGTGTTACAGGCTCTGACTATGTCCTTCACGTAGGCGGTATGGTTTCACCGACTGCCGACTGGAAACCTTACAGAACACAAACGACAAACATCGGTGCTGCACAAAGCATCTGCAAGGCTGTTCTTGCTCAGCCAGACCCTGATGCAGTAAAAGTTTGTTATATCGGTACCGTTGCCGAAACAGGCGACCGTAACTATCCTATCCATTGGGGACGTTGCGGTGACCCTATCAAAATTTCAATTTACGACCACTATGCAATTTCTAAGACCGTTGCTGAGCGCACATTTGTTGAAAGTGGTATTAAGAATTGGGTTGTAATGCGTCAGTCAGGTATTCTTTATCCTAATATTCTTAAGAATATGGATCCTATTATGTTCCACGTTCCAATCAACGGCGTGCTTGAATGGTGTACAGTAGAAGATTCAGGCAGACTTATGTGCAACCTTGTTCTTGAGGATAAGGCAGGCAACCTTGGCGCTGACTTCTGGAATCACTTCTACAACATCGGTTCAGGTAAGGAATACAGAATTTCTAACTATGAATTTGAGCAACTTCTTCTCGGAACACTTGGTCTTGCAGGCCCTGAAAAGCTCTTTGAGCCTAATTGGTTTATCACTAAGAACTTCCACGGTCAATTCTATGCAGACGGTGACAAGCTTGAAGAATACTTACATTTCAGAGAAAATCTTCCTGTAAAGGACTATTTCCACAGACTTGCTGAGCACGTTGAATTTTATTTCAAAATACCAAGATATCTTCCAAAGAATCTTGTAGCAGCTTGTGCAAAGCCGTTTATGAAAAAGATTGCTTCTACTCCTGACTTTGGTACTCTTGATTGGGTTAAAACAAATAATCCTGAAAGAATGTCTGCATACTATGGTTCACTTGAAGAATACAACAAGATTCCTACAAAGTGGGAAGACTTTGAAATCATCAAGTTTGATAAGGATAGCAGCGCAGCAGAGCAGTTTAAGCTTGACCATGGTTATGATGAAAGCAAGCCTGAATCAGAGCTTGACATTGAAGATATGAAGCAAGCAGCTAAGTTCCGTGGCGGTGAATGCCTCAGCGAAACAATGGTTAAGGGCGATATGGCTACAAAGCTTAAGTGGAAATGCGGCACTTGCGGTGCTGAATTTGAAGCTTCACCTGCACTTATTCTTCTTGGCGGTCACTGGTGCCCTGAATGCTATATTCCACAGAAGGAATGGAACTATGATGAGGTTGCTAAGACTAACCCGTTCTTCGCACAAGTTTGGTATCCTAACCACACTAAGGAAGAGCATAATGTTTACAAGTTTGACGACCTCTTCCATATTAACGGAGTTAAATGGGACGATATTAAGCACTAAGCGCTGACTTAAATACATATAAATTACTAAACACCTTGCATTAATTTGCAAGGTGTTTTTCATTTTTTTGAAATATCTTAAACTATAATATAAAAAAGCTGTCATCTTTGATGACAGCTTTTAAAATACGATATTAAAATGCTTTATGTATTAGTCAAACAAAATTTCAGTATTAGCAAAAGAAAGCGGTACATATTCACCGTTATTTACATAATAAACTGCAGAAAGCTTAACGGCAACTGCATATTGCTTACCTGAACATGTAAACATATAGCAATCAGCACCATTTACGGTCTTAACACTATTATTAAATGAAATTGCGCTGTTTGATGCATCTGAACTGTAACCTATTTCTCTCCAATTATCGTGAATTGTTTGCTTAAGCAAACGCTTAGCATCATTAACATTATAATCAGGAGTAGTAGTAATCTCGTGTGGATTAGAATAAAGGTCATATACAGCCGGTTTTTTGCTTTCCTCTGCAACGGTTGTTTCCTCAACAACAGGAGCGACATATGCTGTATTTACATACATAATGATGAAGTAAATTAAGAACCAAATAAGAAGAAGGAGAATTATCATAAGGATAATCTTTCCTGCCTTATTTTGATTTGCAGTTGATGAATTAGCAAATTCCTCTTCGGTAGGAATTTGAACAGGAACGAAAGGTTTACCTTTCTTTGCACACTTTTTCTCTACCTTGGCATTCTTCTTTTCTAATTTCTTAACATACTTTCCGTATGCTTTAGTTGTAGCCTTTTCAGCCTTGATTTCCTTCTTTGTTTGATATTCATCAACATTAGGAATTGCGATAGGAACAAATTCCTTACCGTCTTTTTGAGCTTTAGCCTGAAGCTTTGCATTCTTCTTTTCAGTATCCTTTACGAAGCTTGCATAAGCCTTAGCATGTTTCTTTTCAGCCTTTGCTTTATATTTAGCATTTGCCTTTTCAGCTTTAGCTTCTTTCTTTTCAGATTTTGCCTCTTTCTTGGCAAGTTTCTTTGTTTGCTTTTCTTCTTTAGTCAAGGCACAATTACCCCCTTATAAGTCTAATAGTAGTATACCATTAAAGATATTAAATTTCAACAAAAAAATATACAGAAATGGCAGTATTTTATGAACAAATTGTAAACATTAACGCTTTTTGAACTATTTTGTAACAGAAAAATAAAAAATTTTGAAAAATAAGACAAAAGTTGAATATTTACAAATATAGTTATTATAAATTAAACTGACCAATATATAGTATATTTATTTAGTATAAAGCGAATAAGTGCCGTGATTTTCACGGCTGATAAATTCTTTCTTTTCAAAAGGAGAATTAATATTAATTGCCGCTTCAATAAGTTTCTTTGTAAGCTCAGGTACATCAGAACGTTTTAATGCCTCATCAACATCAAGCCATAACACCTCGCTGTTTTCATCATTGTCGGAATGTTCCCTACCGCTTATAAAATCGGCGGAAAATGCAACATACCAATCCTTAAGATTAAACCTGACAGCAATAATATTTTTAGGCTCAATCACAACTCCTGTTTCTTCAAGGAATTCTCTTTTCACTGCCTGTTCAGGAGTTTCGTCGAAATTAAGATAGCCTCCCGGAACAATAAGAAAATCCTTACCGGCACCGTATGTATGACGAGCAAGAAGCACTTTATTGTCCCTAAGCACCACAGCCGTGACAGATTGCTTATAACACGTATTTTCGCCATTCATATTATAGTTCCTCCGCCAATGACCGTATCGCCGTCATAAAGCACCACAGCCTGTCCTTTGGTTATTGCTCTTTGCGGCTCATCAAAAATAAGTTTCAGTTTGTCGCCGTCCAAATAAGCAGTTGCTCCCTGCTCTTTCATATTATAACGCACACGCGCTTTACACTTAAATTCATTGGGTAAATCAGGAACAAGCAAATTAAAATCAACTGCGTTTACTTCCCTTGAAAACAGCTCGTCATTAGTACAAAGAGTTACCGTATTCTTTTCAATATCCTTATCGGCAACATACATAGGCTTGCCAAAAGCGACACCAAGCCCTTTGCGCTGACCGTTTGTGTATCTAATAATACCATGGTGCCTTCCGATTACATTACCGTTAATATCAACAAAATCACCGTCGGGATATGTTTTACCGAGATAACCTTCAATAAACTTAGCGTAATCACCGTCGGGAACAAAGCAAATATCCTGGCTGTCACGCTTGCGTGCGTTCAAGAAATGCTGCTCCTCTGCAATTTTTCGGATTTCCGTTTTAGAATATTTGCCCAAAGGAAATTGAATATGCGCAAGCTGATTTTGAGTAAGCGAATAAAGAACATAACTTTGGTCTTTAGTATCGTCACTACCCTTTTTAAGATAAAACCAGCCGTCTTTTTCCTCAACAATTGCATAGTGACCTGTTACAACATAATCGAAGCCAAGCTCGTTCATACGCTGAAAAAGCTTTTCAAACTTTAAATATCTGTTACAATCAATACAAGGATTAGGAGTTCCGCCGTTTTCATAAGTTCTGATAAACTTATTTATAACCTTTTCCTCAAATTCGTCTTTAAAATTAAAAACGTAATAAGGCATAGAGAGACGGCGTGCAACAGCTCTTGCATCTTCAATATCGTCAAGCGAGCAACAGGTCTTTTCCCTACTGATACCGATTTCCTCGTTATCATAAAGTTTCATTGTTGCGCCGATACATTCATATCCTTTTTCTTTCATTAAAAAAGCGGCAACGCTGGAATCAACGCCACCGCTCATTGCGATAATACATTTTTTATTCATTTAACCAAGCCTTATCATTTCATCAATGCATTTTTTTGCACCGATATATGTTTCTTCATCAAGAGTAATTTCTTCACCGAAAACACCCTTGCAGCAATTAAGTACGTCGACAAGCGTGGTAGCCTTCATATTATGGCATACACAGTCCTTAGAAAGCGGATAAAACATTTTATCGGGACAACTCATTTGAAGATGAGTTACAATACTGTTTTCTGTACCGATAATAAATTCCTTAGCGTCGCTTTCCTTGGCATAATTCATAATACCTGTTGTTGAGCCTACATAATCAGCGTGTTTAACAACATCAGGCACGCACTCAGGGTGAACAAGCAAAAGTGCATCAGGGTGAGCTTCTCTTGCCCTCTTAACGTCCCTTTCGCCCATTCTTGCGTGAGTTGGGCATCCACCGCTCAAAAGCTTAAAGTTCTTTTCCTGAAGCTGCTTAGAAATCCAATCACCTAAATTGCAATCGGGAATAAAAAGAATATTTTTGTTTTCAATCTGTTTGCATATCTTTAATGCAGATGAAGAAGTTACACAAACATCGCAAATTGTTTTAAGTTCACTTGTAGTGTTAATATAGGCAACAACCGTATAATCGGGATATTGCTCCTTAACAAGCGAAATAACCTCTTTATCCATCATTTCAGCCATAGGGCATCCTGCATCGGGATTTGCCAAATAGACTGTTTTGTCAGGTGACAGTATTTTAACGGTTTCAGCCATAAAGCGTACGCCGCACATAATTACTGTTTTATTATTAACTTTTGATGCCTCTACAGAGAGAGCAAAGGAGTCACCGACAAAGTCGGCAACCTCCAATATTTCCGGTGATTGATAGCAATGAGCAAGGATACAAATATCCTTCTCCTTTTTGAGCTTAATTATCTCTTGCTGAATATCAGAAATCATATTAATTGTGTACTCCGCACTCCGCACAGTCAACACCTGCAAATTCAGCAGGGTCATATTCTATGCCTTTTTTATCATAATAATCTTTAACAGCAGCCTTAACTGCCTCTTCTGCCAAAACGGAACAGTGAATTTTAACCGGTGGCAAACCGTCAAGTGCCTCAACAACTGCCTTATTAGTAAGCTCTAAAGCTTTGTCAATAGGCTGGCCTTTAATCATTTCCGTAGCCATTGAACTTGATGCGATAGCAGAAGCACAACCGAAGGTGTTAAACTTAACGTCTTCAATAATGCCGTCGTCGCTAACCTTAATATACATTTTCATTATATCGCCGCACTTAGCGTTACCAACTTCGCCAATACCGTCGGCATCTTCAATTTTACCAACATTTCTCGGATTTGTAAAGTGGTCCATTACTTTTTCTGAATATAGAGCCATAATTATTTTTCCTCCTTTTTAATTTTTTCCCAAACGGGAGAAATAGAACGAAGGTAACTTACTACCTCCGGAACTGATTTTACAATATGATCCATCTGTTCCATAGTGTTATATTCACTTATTGACAATCTCAATGAGCCATGTGCGATTTCTACAGGGACACCGATTGAAAGAAGAACGTGTGACGGATCAAGACTGCCGCTTGTGCAAGCCGAGCCGCTTGATGCGCAAATACCCTTAGCGTCAAGCAAAAGAAGAAGACTTTCGCCCTCAATGCCCTCAAAGCACATATTCAATGTTCCCGGTAAATGATGCTCAAGGTCACCGTTAATTCTGCTTCTTTCAATTCCCTTAAGCCCATCAATGAGTCTGTTTCTCATTGCGGTAACCTTTTCGGCATTTTCTTGAAGATGGTCTGTAGCATCCTTAATGGCTGTTGCCATACCGACAATAGAAGCCATATTTTCAGTACCGGCTCTTTTATTACGCTCCTGAGCGCCGCCGTAAATAATATTTGTAAGAAGAATACCTTTACGTGCATAAAGGAAACCTACACCCTTAGGGCCATGGAATTTATGAGCCGAAACAGACAGCATATCGCAATTCATATCCTTAACATTAACCGGAATATGACCTACCGCCTGAACAGCATCTGTATGAAAAAGTACACCTTTTTCCTTACAAATCTTACCTATCTCGGCAATTGGCTGAATTGTGCCGATTTCGTTATTAGCTGTCATTATAGTTACAAGGCATGTTTCTTCTGTAATAGCGTTTGCTACATCCTCAGGCTTAACAATGCCGTTTGAATAAACGTCAAGAAGAGTAACCGTAAAACCTTCTTTTTTGAGCGCATCAAGCGTGTGAAGAACAGCATGATGCTCAAACTTACTTGAAATAATATGCTTTTTACCTTTTCTTGCGCCAATGTAAGCAGCAGAACGAATAGCCTGATTATCAGCCTCACTGCCGCCTGATGTGAAATATATTTCTTTAGGGTCTGCTCCGATACATTCGGCAACAGTTTCCCTTGCAGCTTCCAAATGCTCCTTAGCAATTTGACCAACAGAATGGAGTGATGACGGATTACCGTAAATGTCGGTAAGAAGCGGCATCATTGCTTTTAACACACTATCGCTCATCTGAGTTGTTGCTGCATTATCTGCATAAACTGTCATAATATCGCCTTTCTAACCACAATTGTTTTTATGCCTGCTGTGGTTGACAGGAAATTAATATTAATAAAGAAAGAATATATAAGTTAATATTCCTATCTTTTCAATAGGAAATAATAGCACTAATTTCCTACCTTGTCAATAGGATATTATGTATAAATTTTAAACAGTTTATACATCAAACGCAAAATGAATATTATTTTTTTCTGTTACCCTTAATGTCAAAATTGTCAGCCAGTGCCTTTTCTGTTTTATTAATTGTAAAAAACAAGGTTACAAATTCAGCGATAAAGATAACAAATCCAACAGCAACAAATACTCTTTGGTCGGTTTTTATAAGGCAAAGCATAATAACAATTGATGCCAAAATAAAAGCAATACTGACTTTAAGCCACAGCTTACCGCAATATTCGTGAGCAAAAATCCAAGTATCCTTATTAATCATTGACCGACCTGTTCTGTAGCCAAAAATATTATTAATATTTTTAGGACCGCCTGCAATAAAATAAAAACTGCTCATAAACATAATTAACGGTAAAACTATTGCTATAAACAGCATAAAAAACCACATTTGCATAAATAATCACCTGACTAATTATATCATAATAATTCATATAAAACAATATAAAAAGAGTGACGAAAGACTTGAAAAATGCATTCAAATTTTGCAAGAAATAAAAAACAATCAAAACAATGCCGAATAACAATAAAAATAACAAAAGGACTTGGAAAAATCCAAGTCCTTATTTTTTATGCAAACATAACCGATGCGGCAATAAGATATTGACCTGCATAATAGAGAAAATGATTTACAAACAAATGAATCGGTTTGTCCTTTCCTCTGCCAAAGAAGGTGTTAGACAAAACAGCATCCGAAAGTAAAAACAATATAGAACCGATTGCCATAATAACGTAAGCCTTTTGAAAATGAGTAACAAATACGGCAATAATTGAAATAATCGAAGTCATTGCAAGAAACGCTACATAAACTGCAACAATACGTCTGTATGCGCCGTAGTGAACTTTCATAAGATTTGCAGAAGCTACGGTCAATACTCCGATTATTACAGAAACAGCAGCAGCAATAAGAATCAAGTACCATTTCATCTTAATTGAATAAATTACAGCGCAGAAATAGAAAATATGACCGATTAAAAAGAAAATAAATCCACCCTTCAAATAGATTTTTTCTTCATTTTTATATATTCCCTTTAAGTCAAGCAAAATATCGCCAACAAGACCAAGCGCTCCGCCCATTATAACAAGTGAACCGTATGTATATGCCTGATAATTTGTAATAAGAGCAAATACTGCGGTTAAAAGATAGCAAAGACTTGATACAGACTTAAAAATCAAATTATTCACACTGTAACCTTTACTTCTGTTAAAGCAAAATATGAGTGAAATCACAACACCTACTGATAAAACAACATAATACATAATTAATATCACCCCCTAACAGTTAAATTTGATTTTGAATCATCTGTTTAAATTTCTTTTTCTTATTAAGATAAATAATAATTAGCGGGATGTCCGCAAGAAGCCACGCAACAGGACCTGCATAACAAATTGCGTTAAATCCAATGACCTTTGCAAATATAAGAGCAACGGCAAGTCTTCCAAAAAATTCTCCAGCTCCGGCAATCATATTGGCATAAGTAAAGCCGAGACCTTGAAGTGTATTTCTAAATACGAATAATATTGCAACAAGACTGTAACATTCTGCAATAGCCCAAAGATAATGATTAGCCGCATTCATTATTTCAGGATTATATTCTTTCATAAAGAGTTTAACAATAAAAGGACCTATTCCTACCAAAATTGCACTACAGAAAAGGGATACAATTACATCAAGAATAAATATTTTCTTAACGCTTTTAACAATTCTTTCATACTTTCCTGCACCGTAATTTTGAGAAACGAAGGTCATATTGCCTACGCCCAAACCTGACATAGGAATATTGGTAAGCTGCTCTACCCTGCCGGCAGCGGTAAAACCGGCTATTACATTAGCTCCAAATCCGTTTACAGCGGTTTGAAGTACCATTGAACCTATTGAGGTAATACTGAATTGAAGCGAAATAGGAATTCCTATTTTAATTTGCGACCATGAAGTTTTCAAGTCAAGTTTAAGAGAAGATTTATCAATAGTATATTCTTCGGTATGCTTAAAGACGCTTATTGCAGACAAAATCATTGCAACAAGTTCGCTTATTGCGGTTGCCCAAGCAGCACCTATAACGCCCCATTTGAAGTAACCGACAAATAGGATATCAAGTATCAAATTGACTATTACGCTTACAATTAAAAAATAAAGAGGCCGTTTACTGTCGCCGACTGCACGAGAAAGAGCGTTAAAATTATTAAGCGACATTTGAATAGGTACGGCATAATAGAGCACGTCAATATATTGCGCTGACATATCAATAATCTCGTCAGGTGTGTCGATTAATCTTAAAAGCGGACGAGAAAGGAAATGCGCAACTATCATTATAATCATACCGATAAGAAATGAAAGAGCAATACTGTTACCGGCATATTTATTCATTTTATCAAATCGTTTAGCTCCAAAGGCTTGAGCAACAGAAATCGTAAAACCTGAGGTAAGCCCTAACGATGTTCCTATTATAAAGTTGTTAATCGAGCCGACATTTCCGACAGCGGCAAGTGCGTTAGTTCCTACAAATCTGCCGACAATAATATTATCCACCAAATTATAATTATATTGAAGCATTGAACTTGCCATAATAGGAATAGCAAATAAAATAATACTCTTTAAGGGTTTTCCGTTTATCAAATCCGTTTTCATTATATTCCCTCTATGTATACCTTTATCTTAAATAACTTTAACATTAATAATATGACAAGTCAATACAAAATGCAAATTATTATAATTATTTGCAAACAAAAGGTTAATTGGACAAATGCTCTCATCATATATTTAATCGGTGATGAAAATGCTTTCAGCAATAATTTCTGCAATAAGTGCAAATTTGATTTATTTTATATTGCACATCCAAAACACGTCAAGTTTTCCAAAACCCCTTTCGCCTAAAGAAGAAAAAGTAATGCTTGAACGAATGAAAAATGGAGATAAAAGTGCAAGAGCTGTTCTAATAGAAAGAAATCTTAGACTGGTAAGTCATATTGTTAAAAAATATTATTCAAAAACAAATGATAACGATGACTTAATAAGCATAGGCACAATTGGTCTTATAAAAGCTATTGATTCTTTCGACAGCGAAAAATGCGTTCGTCTTGCTACATATGCGTCACGTTGTATTGAAAACGAAATATTGATGCATTTCAGAACAGGAAAGAAACAATCAAACGACATATATTTAGGTGATGCGCTTGATGTTGACAAAGACGGTAATCCGCTTACTGTTGAAGATACAATCAGTTCGCCTGTTGATTTAGCCGAAGATTTAGAAAAAAAGATACAGTGGGAAAAAGTATCACGCATTATAGAAAAAATGCCAAACGGCAGAGAAAAGGAAATTATCGTATTAAGATATGGATTAAATAACAAAAAGCCTCTAACGCAAAGAGAGATTGCGCAGAGGCTGAAAATAAGCAGAAGTTATGTTTCGAGAATAGAAAAAAAGGTATTAACTGATATAAAAAATGAAATAGATTAATTACTTATTTTTTAATTGTTCTTTTAATGTTTTGTTTTCTTCCTCCAAAGCTTCAAGCATTGCTATATTCTGTTTCAATTCCCTATTGACAGATTTCAATTGAAAATCAAGATTTGAATTAATTATTTCAAGCCTTTGACATTCAAAATTGACATCTTCAAGTGCCGCCATAAGACGTGATATTTCGTCCTTAAGTTTTTGCACATCAGAATTTTTAACCATATAAATCCCCTAAAATAAAAAGCAATAAAGAGGTTGATAATCCAACCTCTTTGATTTTGCGTTAATTATCAATATCGACGTCCTTCTCAAAGTAACGAGAGCCAAACCAATTAACTTTAATTGAATAATCCTTTTCAAGTTTTTCTGTCTTGCTTGTGCTGTCGCCGGAAGAAAGTGCTTTTTTAGCGGCATACTGCCAAGTTGTAAGGTCACCATTGCCGACAAAATACATAATATGATAGCCGTAATCCGACTTAACAATAGCAGTATCGCCTGCTTTTCTTGAAGAATCAAAACTCCAAGCTGAGAATGAATTTACCATTTGACCCGGTACTACATTTTCGTAAAGACCGCCGTTATCTTTAGAACCTGTATCCGAAGTATTATTTTTAGCAAGTTGTGCAAAGCTCTTTTCATTTTTATCGCCTGCGTTAAACTCATCAAGAATCTTTGTAGCTTTCTTATATGCTGCAGACCATTGCTTATCTGTTGCATCCTTAGCTGCTGTTTTATTATCACTTGTTTCAGGAGCAATAAGGATATGACGGACATTAACAGTCTTTCTGTTCTGAATTGAAGCAGGAGAAAGAACATAAACTACGGTCGTGCTGTATTGATATGAATCGCCTGCTTTTCTCTTTGAACTATAGAGCCATTCAAGACCTGGAAAACTTTTCTTGTTCTTGTCATCAGCAGTTGCAATAGCATAGCCTTTATTCTTAAGGTTTTCTTTTGTAACGCCATATTCAGTTGAATAACCGGCATCCTCATAAGCAGTTTTATAGAACTTATCAGATGCATACTTTTGGCAAAGAGCAGTAAAGTTAGAAGCATCTTTTGCAAGTGCCTTCTTAAATGCCTTTGCATCATCTTCACTTGAACATTCAAAAAGTCTTACGTCAACTGCAAGAAGTTCATCTTCGTGATCTTTCTTATAATTATCATAATCTTTTGTTGTATATTCTTTTTCATTTGACTTGTCGCTAAGTTCGCTCTTATAGTTATCGGCAATATAACTTCTTGTTGCTTCTTGGGTAAACAAGCTTTCAGTTACGCCCTTACCCATTGCTTTAACAAGATAACCGCTTAAAGTATATCCATACTTATGAGCTGATTCTCTGTACTGCTGAAGTGTTTCCTTGAGTTCTTTCTTTTGTTCCGCAGTAATCTCAGGGTCTTTTCCGTTATTCGCAGCTTTAGCGGCAAGATAATATGTATATGTTGATTCAATAGATTCAATTACTTCATCGTGAATATACTCTTCCCAAGTAACAGTTTCGTTATCATCATTTTTTGTTGTTTGTTTAGAAAGCTTTTTGTCAAAATCAACATCAAGATTGTACTGCTTAGGATCAAGACCGTACTGGCTGTACTGCTGTTGTCTGGTTCTTAAATTATTATAAGTCAATGCAAAATAATAATTGTATGTAGCAACCTTGATTTTTGCCTTTTCGCTGCCGTCCTGATTAGATACAGTCATACCGGTAAAAGTTTGGGCAGGAATGCTAAGAGAAGCAATGAAGCCTTTTCTGACAGCACCGGTTGCAACATAAGTTACAAGAAGTGCAACAACTACAACAATACAAACTGCAGATTTGATAATTTTAATCGTTTTGGGAGCAAGTCCGTTGCTGTTAGCTCCTACTGCAGAATACTTTTCGCTGAGCTTCTTAATTTCGCCGGAAAGCTTTTCAATTTCTTTTTCGTCGTCACAGTCGTCTTTTTTTGCTTTAAGAGCATCGATTTCTTTCTTTATTTCTGCTCTTTTTGCTTCGTTCTTTTCACGAATTTTTGCAGCCTTAGCAGCTTTTTTTTCAGCAGATTTTTTTGCCTTAGCTGCTTTTTTTGCCGACTTATCATCAGCATTCAAGCTGCCGCCTGTCAACAAATCATCTTCTAATTGTTTTTTTGCCATATTTTCGTCCTACCTATTTCAATCAAATTTAATTCACAAAATATTTTACACTATTGTAACTAATATTACAAGTTTTATTTTGTTTTTTCTGAAAATTATATACAAAATGATACTAAATCATTTAATTATTGCCTGATGAAGCACTTGTTGTGGCTTGAGCAGAATTTGGTGAGGATACCGTTGTTGACTCTGCCGCTGCCTCTTTAGCAGCCTTTTCCTTATCAACTGCCTTCTTAATTGCATTCTCATGCACTTTAATTTCTGCTTTATCAATCATATTGCTTAATCTGTAGGATTTTATTTGAGCAATAATTTTTGATTGATATTCAGGGCAATCATTAATAAAGAACATAATATGATAACCATAATCGCTCTTTACAATTCCTGTATCACCGTACTTACGTGAATCGTCAATTGACCACTTTTCAAAATCAGGCACCATTTGACCAAGCGTTACACTTTCATAAAGACCGCCGAAAGAATCGTTTGAGCCTGATGAAGTTGAAGCTGAGTCCGTACTGTATTGCTCTGCAAGCTTTGCAAATTCATATTCGCTTTTATCTGTTTTATTAAATTTAGCAAGAATATTGTCAGCTTTTTTCTTAGCTGCTGCCCATTGTTCATCCGTATATTCAGTTTTTTCTGAAGTACTTGACGATGAATTGTTGCCACTTTCAGGAGCAACAAGAATATGCCTTACAGTGTATGTTTCATCCTCTTCAACGCTTGCCTTAGAAGTTTTTAATACAATGTAAATATATCCTGCACTCTCATCAATATAATACTTCTTTGAGCCTACCTTTGTATCATCTGAGAAAAGCCATGTATTCATCTTATCATCAAACGGTGAATCACTTCCGGAAACAGTTGTAACAACATTACTTTCATATGACTTAATAGCCTCTTCCCTCGCCTTTTTCTCGGTAAGTGTGCTGTCCTGCTCCATTGATGACTTAACTTGAGAATCAATGTAAGATGAATAAACTTCAGGCACAAGAGCAATAACTGATTTTTTATCTTTCATCTTAGCCATAATTTTCTCGGCAGTTTTAATTGATTCGTTCTTAGAATTGTCATCTGTCGCATCATAAGGAGAAGCAATATAATAAAATTCTATTTTCTTATAATCATTTTTGTGGTCATTATAATATTTGTCAACATCGTTATCAGTAACTTTTGTTTCACACTTAAACTTGCCCTTGTAATTAGCGCTTAAGTAATACTGTTCAAGCATAATCCTTATTGTATCCTCTGAACAATATGTACCAAAGTTTGCTTTGATGTATTGGTCAAGACTGACATCATTTTGAGATGCGGAATCCTTAAGAGTCGAAATCTGCTTATCAATAGTTTTCTTTTGGGCGCTTGTAAGAGTTACACCCTCCTCAAGTGCTTTGGAATAATAGGTTGTAATCTGTTCAACTTCTTTAAGCGCTTCGGTTTCAAAAAACTTTTGCCACGAAATCTTATTTCCGTCATCATCGGTTGTGTATTGCTTTGAATAATCTTTAGTAGTATCAAGACTATAATAACCGTAAGAAGCATATTGCTCATAATAGCTTACGATGCTTGCGTAATAATAGTCGTACATTCCAATACTGATTTTTTGCCCGTCAACAGTTGCAACAACAGAAGCGGGATTCATATATTTGCCCTCTTTGCCGTTAGGTACAGTATAATATCTAACGCCCAAAGTAGCGACAACTGCAATTACCGCTGCAAGAAAAATTGCAAGCGGTATAAATTTAAGCGGCTCTTTGTTAATAACAATCTTATTATCGTTTGAATTATCTAAAGCTTGTGTTGGCTTTGGCTCGCTTACTTTGTCAAATGAAATTGAATAGTCTTGATTTTCCATAACAAGATTTTCATCAAGAGTCGGCGCTTTTGCATCAAACTCCCAATTGTCGCTTGTTTCGTATTTAACACCGTCTTTTTCTTCAAGACCAGAGTCAACTGAATCATTATTAACGTCAGTCAATTTTTCCTCATTTTCGTTTAAGTCTTTTTCGTCCATAATTTCACTCCTGTATTTTCCGTTTTATAAAAAACAGAAAAATATGTTTAAATTCCTATCAATTATACAATATATCGTTTAAGATTGCAACACCTTAACAATATTTATAAATTAAAATTTATATTATAATAA